>Ga0190354_1000001_pt1 | contig 57320 bp, 58 predicted proteins | sample 4872131213_MG_FD_163436 | JGI IMG/M metagenome (GOLD analysis project Ga0190354, IMG submission 163436) | Hydrothermal vent microbial mat bacterial communities from Southern Trench, Guaymas Basin, Mexico - 4872-13-12-13_MG | ecosystem: Environmental > Aquatic > Marine > Hydrothermal vents >...
GAAGAAATAACTTGGGGAGCCCAGCTAATAGTGCATGAATATGAAGCAGCCGTCTTCTTCAGAGATGGAAAAGCATACGATGTTTTTGGCCCTGGAAGACATACTATTACAACTTTAAACCTCCCATTGTTGACGGGCATACTTTCAAGAATTGCGGGGTTCAGCGAAAAACCATTTAAGGCAACCGTAATCTTCGTTTCAACAAGAGTTTTCCAAGGAAAATATGGAACACAAGCACAAACTACGGAACTTGCACCGCTAAAGGTGCATGGAACCTTCTGGTTCAGAGTTTCAGACCCAAGCCTTTTCGTCAACGAAGTAGTTGGAGGACAAAACGCCTACACAACTGAGGACATAAACAACTATCTCCGCGGGTTCCTAAATGAAAAACTAATCGACGAACTTTCAAGATACGATTTGCTAACTGTCTTTACAAGGCTTGATGAAACATCGGTTATCGTTAAAAACGCCATACTTGACTACTTTAGAAGAGTAAGCCTAGAACTCGTAGACCTAAAATTTGAGGGAATAGACACAACACCAGAGTATAGGGAAAGATTGTTCTGGCTTAGGTCAGGAAGAGCAACGCCAAGCGAAGTCCTAAGAATGGAAACTGTAAAGAAAGCAGCTGAAGAACTTGGAAAGTCTCCTGGAGCCGCCTTAGGAGCAGGAATGGTTCTAATACCGCAAATAATGACTCCCACTGGCCCTGTTCAAGCACCAGCAGCACCGCTTCTTATCTGTCCAAAATGCGGAGCGCACATACCAGCAACATCAAAGTATTGTCCGCAATGCGGAGCGAAGCTGCCTGAAACACCAGCCCAAACAAAGAAATGCCCAAAGTGCGGCGCAACTGTTCCGGCCACAGCGAAATACTGTCCTGAATGCGGCGAAAAACTAGAATAATGGAGGAGTTAACGTATGCCAGATAGAACCGGACTTATTTCCTTAGGGGTTTTCCTAGTAATCGTGGCAATTTCCATTATTGTTTTTTCATTCGAAGTTATAACAATGGGAGAAATATTGCCGCTAATAGTGGGACTTTACGGATGCTGGATGATGATTTTAGCGGGAATACGCTACAAGAATCCTTCTTCATATGCACGTGGGCCCATTAGTACATTTGCGTGGGGCCTACTCTTGGCTGTTGCCGGCTTCTCAGTTATCGCAAGCTGGAAAATCGGCTTAAATCTCCTCTACGTAGTTGCAGCCGTGCTGCTAGTAATCGGAATATTAGTAATAGCTGTGGCGATAGAACGGAAAACATAGCCTAACCAAAATTTTCCACTATTTCTTTAAGCGTTGGAAAAGCTGGAGAAGCCCCTATTCTGGAACATGTTATACAAGTGGCAACCTGTGCGAAATGCACGGCCTCTTCTAAACTTGCTTCGTCAAGAAGCTTTTTGATTAAGGCTGCGGAAAAGCTGTCTCCAGCCCCAGTTGGGTCAACTAACTTAAATTTTGCAGTTAACCTCTTAGGCAACGGGTACACACGTCGTCTTTTCTTACTCCACACTTCGCATCCCAGACTACCCTTAGTCAAAATAACTGTTTCAGGACCGAACTTCTGTAGGTCAGCGATTTCAACAATTTTTCCTCTGGAATTTTCCTTTAATTCTTTCCAGCCAACTTCGTTTATTATGAAAATGTCAACATGTTCAAGAACATCCTTAATTTTCTCTATTCCAAGCTTAAGATATGGTACTCCAGGCCTGTAAAGAACTGTTTTTCCCAAGTTCCTTGCAAAATTGGCTATTGTTGAAGCTATTTCAACGAAGACTTCGCCTATGTAAACTATTTTGCATGCTTTCACTAATTCCCAGTTTATTTCACTTGGAGAACTTATTGAAAGCGCTGAGTTCGGAAAACCAAGAGCCATAATGTATCTTTCACCCTTAGGACCGAAAAGAATTAAAGTTTGAAGAGAACGTTGCCTATCAACCCTTACATTTGAAATCTCTACGTTACTTTCTATCAAGTTCCCTAAGAGAAATCTTCCAACCGAATCGCTTCCTATTTTCCCGACAAATGCAACCGGAACATTTAGACGTGAAAGCGCAACGGCCACATTAGCTCCCATGCCACCCGCAAAAGTTCCAGTAATCTCTACATAAACTGTTTCATCATGTCTAGGAAGACTTTCCACTCGGCCGTAAGTGTCAAGTGCAGCGCTTCCAAACACAACTACTTCAGGCCTAATTTTAGGCGCTTTCTCCCTCCATTCTTCTAAAAATTTTTCATTCAGCACTTGATGGAAATATTCTATGTCTAAATCGTATTTTTGGCAGACTTCAACTATGTTTGCAGAGTAAATTTGGAAAAGCTCTTCTATTGTTTCCTTTGCCGTTTCTTTTGATACTTCTTCTGGGGATTTTAGGAATAGTATTAGCCATTTTCCAAGCCTTGTTGGTTTGTAGAATTTCATCCAAACCGTTTTCCGTTTGGCCTTAACTCTTTTCATTCCTTGCTCTAGTATTCCAGCTGAAGCCATAAGTTTCAGATATTCTATAATTGACTTGTTGGAGTAGGGAAGCTTTCCCATAAGCTCTTTCTGGTAGGTTGGCTCTTCAACCTTTAATTTTGAAAGTATGCCTGTTCCAACTTTAGATTGAAGTATTCTCCAAATTAGTCTACGTTGCTTTACGTCAACTGGAAAGGGAAGAACATAAGGCCAAACACGTTTTTCATCTTCCATTTTAAACACCACGGTTTTCAGGTTCGACAAGCAACCCTTCAGGAGTGTAAGCCCTATAATACCTTAAACGATACTTCCTAATTTTTCTCCTCACGTTAGGATAAAGTATAACGTATTCGATTTCAAGGTTTTCAGCTATTTCAGAACTAATATCACGTAGCACGCTTAAGAGTTTTCTAACATTTTCTTCTGGAGAGAAGGATGCCATAACAGCTGGATGGCAACTGACACCATAATCTAGAAGATTTTCAAGAGCCCTAAGTTGAAGTCTGAAGCCTTCAGGCTTAGCTCCGGTTAGATAGCTGAACTCTTCTTCGTTGCAGCCTTTAAGTGAAACCCTAACATGAACAAATGGAAAATTAGAAAGCTCTTCCGCATAGTTCGGGTCATAACCTATCAAAATGCCGTTTGTTTCAAGAATGAAAAGCAAGTTTCGCCCAGTAAAATTTTTTAGCAAACTTAGCAGATGCCTCTTACCAATTGTGGGCTCAGCTCCACTAACCCGAACTTTAGTTAACCCACGCTTCTTGGCCATCCTAATCAAAATTTCCGCAACTTCTTCGGGCTTATAGAACCGCCCAGCCTCAGCTGGCCCAAACATTATTGGGTCTGAAACCCAGCAAAACTTACAGAAAAGGCCGCATCCAATCGCATCTGCCGTAACTATGCCGCCGTACCATCTACCATAACGAAAACGCCAATACTTCCTCTCCTGAACGCCATCAACAACTCTGACAACAAGTTTCTCTACGGCTTTATGCCTAGCAACAGGATCATAACCCGCCAATTACATACCTTCAATATAGTTTCTATTGCCTAATGTGATATTATCTTGTATCTAACCCTATATTTCTTGCATAGCTCAGCAGCCTTTCTTTCTAGTGTATTCTGATAAGTTTGACTTGGAACACCGTTTTTAAAGAGTTCATTATATTTCGGAATTAGGTTTGGGTATCTTCTTAAAGTGTTATAGTAAAGAGCTATTCCCGAGAAGAAGCCTTCTTCCAGACACTTCTGCATTGTTTCAAGTCTTTCCCTTGGAGTTGGAGCGTTTGGTTCAAAAATCTTTGATGTTTTCTCGTCTAGGGTGGAAAGTGAAAATGTAATTATTACTTTGTGGCTGAGTTTGGTTTTTAGGTCGCTTGGCAGTATTGCGGTTTCATCTATTTCTTTGAGTACGTCTAAGTCTCTAAGTATCAGCTTTGACTTTGTTAGTGCATGAACTGGAAACTTGTAGTGCTTAACGATTTGAAGAAGCCTTCTTGTCAGCTTGTATTTTTTTATCTATTGATTGCCAAGCCTCTGTTGAGGAAGAAAAAAATTATGAAGCCATGCTCTGCTTTTCTGGCTCTTCTTTGCAGTTCTTTCTCTAAAAGTTGACACGCATTAATTTTAACGGACAAAGTTTTCTGCATGTTTTCTCCATACTTACTTCCTCTGATGTAACAGTAAATGCAGTTAAAAGTGCAGCGTTCATAGGGATTTACAGAATAGTCATCAAGGAACCAACTGTCACGCTTCCTATGCTTATTGAGAATAGACTTCACAGTTATCTCCTTAACCATATCCAGCTGCTCCAATTCAAAGATGCTTCTGGAAGCCCTTAAAACTTAGCTTAACCCTATATGAAACAGTTTTATTTCCGACTTCACATTTAATTTTTGGCAAATAGTTGAGGAAACTTCAAATGGCCAAGGAAATCATTGGGCATGGAACTTGGTACGATAAAATGGCTCTTCGCATAATCGAGCGAGAACGTAAACTAGGCAGAAGCCTAGACTTAATTAGAACGGAAATGGGAGTTGGCGCCTCTGGTTTCCCCCACATTGGAAGCTTCGCAGACGGGGCAAGAGCCTACGCGGTTACTTTGGCCATCAGAGAACAAGGATACAACTCAGAATTAATCGCTTTTTCAGACGACAAAGACGGCCTTAGAAAAGTTCCAGCAGGCCTACCAAGCTGGCTTGAAAAATATTTAGGCTATCCAGTCACGGATATTCCAGACCCGTTTAAATGCCACAAAAGCTTCGGCGAACACATGAGTTCTCTCCTGTGCGAAGCCTTTGACAAATGTGGAATAGAATACAAGTTTATGTCTGCTAAGAAAGTATATGAAAGCGGACTCTTAAACGAGGAGATTGAAACAATCCTTTCAAATGCGAAGAGAGTAGGTGAAATAGTAAAGGAGGAAGTTGGCCAAGAAAAGTATATCGAAGTATTGCCATACTTTGCAGTATGCGAAAACTGCGGCCGCATATACACGACAAAAGCCTACGAGTTTTTGCCGAAAGAAAGAAAAGTTCTCTACATCTGTGAAGGAATGGAAGTGAAGGGAAAATGGCTTGAAGGATGCGGCTACAAAGGAGAAGCAAACTACGCAAAAGGAGAAGGAAAGCTAAGCTGGAAAGGCGAATTCGCAGCCAGATGGAAAGCGTTAGACATAAGATTTGAAGCCTACGGAAAAGATATAGCTGACTCAGTACGCGTAAACGACCGCATATGCCAAGAAATACTCAGTTTCCCGCCGCCACTTCACGCCAGATACGAAATGTTTCTGGACAAGAGCGGAAGAAAAATATCAAAATCCCTTGGAAACGTCTTCACCCCTCAAGTATGGTTTAGATACGGTTCACCGCAGTCCCTAATGCTCTTAACTCTGAAAAGGTTTGTTGGAACCAGAACGCTAGATGTAACAGACATCCCGCAATACATGAACGAACTTGACGAACTTGAAGACATATACTTTGGAAAGAAAAAAATAGGCGACGAAAAGGAAAAAGCAAAACTTGCTGGGCTTTACAAGTACTGCTGGGTTTTGAAGCCTCCAGAAAAACCTAGCGTTCATGTTCCCTACAACCTGCTTGTCTACTTAGCAAAAGTTGCTCCGAAAGGAAAAGAATACGAGTTTATAATCCAAAAGCTCAAAGACTACAGATACCTCGCTAAAGACCAAAAGCCAACGCAGGACTTGCTGAAAAGGATAGAGTATGCACTAAACTGGGCGGGAGACTATGCCAAAGAAATAAAGGAAACAACCATTAAACTTTCAGAAAAAGAAAAAAACGCGATAAAACAGCTAATAGAGGTTTTAAAAACTGAAGAATCAGCGGAGAAAATACAGAATATAATATTCCAGATAGCAAGAGAAAATGAGATGAAACCGTCAGACTTCTTTAAAATCCTCTATACGATCTTATTAGGCGCACCAAAAGGGCCGAGACTAGGTCCCTATATCATAGCCATGGGCAGAGAAAACGTATTACAAGCTTTAAGAAAAGTAGTTGAGAACATCGATGATAAAAATTCGTAGGTATGGAAAGCTAAGCTTCAAAGAAAACAGAGAAAATAGAATTCAGAAAATCAGGTTAGTTAAGTTAAGACTTAAACAATAAAGTCTTCAGAATTATGCGAATTTATTTGTAAATAATTATAAGGATACTTACCATATATTAGTTGTGGACGGTTTAATTTGAAGAGTTTAAAAGCTTCTAGAGTAGATGGTTTTAAGTCTAAACCCATAATTGTCTCATCAACATCTCCTATATCTGAAGTCATGGGAATTCTCAAACAAAGCAATGCCTACGAAGTTTTCATTCAAGAAGGAGATAAGGTTAGCATAATTACCCTGAGGGAGATACTGAAGGCCGCGGATATCTCTATGAAGGTTTCTTCACTCATGTTTTATATTCCCAAGCTTTCGCCTGATGATACTGTCGGAAAAGCCGCCAAACTCATGAATGATTACAAATTAAGAGCCTTACCAATAGTTAATCAAGAAGGGACTATTGAAGGCGCGGTTACCACAAAGTCCTTATGTCGAGCCCTCTTGTCTGTAAGGGCGTTCAGAGGCGTTAAGATAGGTAAGATGATGATGAGAAAGCCGATAACCATAGATAAGGGCGAATCCGTATCGAAGGCTCGTAGCATGATGCTTACTAACGGGATAGATCATCTACCTGTCTTAGATTCGGGAATGCTCTGTGGAATCATAATCTCAAACCACATAGTTCTCTCCATGTTTCGTAGGGAAGGAATGGAGAGAGGAGCGTTTGTCAGTGCGCCGTCAAGCTATTTGGATATAAAGGTTTCAGGGTTGATGGATTCAAACGTTCTAGTATGTGATCCGAAAGAAAGAGCTTCGGCTGTACTAAAGAGAATGATGGAGAATGAGAAAACCTACTATATAGTTCATCATTGGCGTGAGATTCAGGGCATAGTGACCTACCGAGACTTTGTCTTTTTCCTAGCTGAACCGGAGAAATTGGATATTCCTGCATATATAGTGGGGTTGCCAGACGATCCTTTCGAGGCTCAGTTAGCTAGGATAAAATTTATGAGAAACGCCAAAGCCTTACGCAAGTCCTTTCCGAAAATAGAGGAAATACGTTCGACAATTAGAACTAAGGACATTTCGGGTGGTAGATGCAGATATGAGGTTAATGTTTTAATCAGAATTGCGGGGGAGCGTTACATTTACTCGCAGGATGGCTGGGAGCTCCCCTCAATCTTCGATTCAATCACGGATAAGATGATGAGGCTTCTAACAAAAAAGCGTAAGAGATGGAAAAGAAACGTAAGGAGTTTTCCCTCTTAGAGGTGATTAGGATGAAACCGAGGGCAACACAAATTCCTCTTGAAAGAATTAACAATTACACCTGGAAAATCCCAAAAAGCTACAAACCCGGCATGCGGGTGCCAGGAATTGTGTTCGCTGATGAAGATCTTCTTGAAAAAATGAAGACAGACCGGACGCTTAAACAACTTTGTAACATAACTCATCTTCAAGGAATATACAAATATGCAATTGTGCTGCCCGACGGTCATGAAGGTTACGGGTTTCCCATTGGAGGAGTAGCAGCAACTGACCGTGAGGAGGGCGTCATCAGTCCGGGTGGTGTCGGATACGACATAAACTGCGGTGTCCGCCTCTTAACAACCAACCTATCTGAGCAGGATATTCGACCCAAGCTGACCGAACTTACTGACACCATCTTCAAAAACGTTCCATGCGGGCTCGGTAGCCGTCGCAAAAATTTTCGCTTAACCTCCCATCAGCTCGATCGTCTTATCACCGAGGGAGCACGATGGATTGTAGAGCAGGGACTAGGTTGGTCCGAGGATATTAAGCACTGCGAAGAAAGAGGATGCATGGAATTAGCTAACCCTGACAAGGTTTCAGCCAAAGCCAAAGGACGTGGCCTAACTCAATGCGGCACCCTAGGATCGGGAAACCACTTCTTGGAAATTCAAAGGGTGGACAAAATCTACAACCTTCAAGTCGCCAAAGCCTTCGGCGTCCATCATGAGGGGCAAGTTACCGTTATGATTCACTGCGGTAGTCGTGGATTTGGGCATCAAGTTTGCTCCGACTATCTACGCGTCATGGAACGAGCCGTTCAGAAGTACAAGATTTCTTTGCCGGATCGCGAGCTCGCCTGCGCACCTGGAACAAGCAACGAGGCAGAAGACTATTATCAGGCCATGGCTTGCGCCGTCAACTACGCATTCGCAAATCGCCAAACCATAACGTACTGGGTTAGGCAGAGCTTTCAGCAAGTGTTCAAAAGCCCGGCAGATAAATTCGGCCTAGGTTTGGTGTATGATGTGGCCCACAACATCGCAAAGATTGAAGAGCATAAAGTAAATGGGCAACGAAGAAAGGTTTGGCTTCATCGAAAGGGTGCGACCCGAGCCTTTCCGCCTGGACACAGAGAAGTAGCGGCGGATTATCGATCACTCGGCCAACCTGTAATTATCCCCGGCTCCATGGGAACTCACTCATGGCTGTTAGTGGGTGCACCAGAGGCTATGGAAGTCTCATTTGGTTCAACCGCTCATGGAGCAGGCCGCACGATGAGCCGCACTGCCGCAAAGAGAAAGTTCTGGGGAGGAGACGTGAAGAAATCTTTAAAGGAACGAGGCATAATCGTTAGATCGGCCTCACAAGTAATTTTGGCTGAGGAGGCGGATCCAGCGTACAAAGATGTAGATAGGGTAGTTGAGATCAGCGACAAAATTGGAATAGCCACAAGGGTAGCTCGTTTAGCTCCGATGGCCGTGATAAAGGGTTAAAATCACAATAGATGATGCTGTCGTGAAATCAATTTAAAAAATGGGGTTTGTGGATTTGTCTGAAGACAAAATCTGCATCTATTTTAATTGTTCTCTAAGGATTTCAGCAACTAGTTCTGAAGGTGTTTTGTTTGATGCATCTGCTTTTGTCTTAAGTTTTCCCATCAAATCCACGTCTAATTCAATCTCTAGCTTTTCTGTTGACAAAAGTTTCACCTTGTCCACCTTTCAATACGAGTTAGAGAATATAAACCTTCAGTAACAATTACGCTAATTTTTCTAATTCATCAACTAAAATCTATGATTTTATAGAGTTTCGCCGTTTTTCTCGCTTTTTATTAATTTTTTTCTAAGTACCTTTATAAGGGGGCATGAGTATTATATGTTAGGTAATTCTACCTAGTAGCTGTTTACAGTGCAGCTAAGATTCCGTAATTTAGTTGGTGGCATCAGCCCTAATAAGTGGGGGCACTTCGCCCTTGAGTGATGGTGTTGATCTCCAGTTACGGGAACAACAAGGATGAGGACTTGAGTTTTTAAGTCTGAGATGGGACCTTGACAACCTCGCTCAATTTTCAACAGCAGTGTGACCAGTACCGGTTGATCCTGCCGGACCCCACTGCTATCGGGATGGGACTAAGCCATGCAAGTTGAGCGTCTCGAGCTATGACGAGACGCAGCGTAAGGCTCCGTAACACGTAGTTAACCTGCCCTTGGGACGGGAACAACCCCGGGAAACTGGGGCTAATCCTCGATAAGCGAGGAAACTTTGAAAAGTTCCTCGCTGAAAAGGCGTCGAGAGCATGCTTCCTGACGTCGCCTGAGGATGGGACTGCGGCCGATCAGGTTGTTGGTGGGGTAACGGCTCACCAAGCCGATAACCGGTACGGGCTGTGAAAGCAGAAGCCCGGAGATGGACACTGAGACAAGGGTCTAGGCCCTACGGGGCGCAGCAGGCGCGAAAACTCCACAATGCGCAAAAGCGTGATGGGGCTATCCCGAGTATCGTCCGCTGAGGATGATTTTTCTCCGATGTAAGAAGTCGGAGGCAATAAAGGGAGGGCAAGTCTGGTGTCAGCCGCCGCGGTAATACCAACTCCCTGAGTGGTGGGGACGATTATTGGGCCTAAAGCGTCCGTAGCCGGCCCGGCTAATCCCTCGTTAAATCCAACGATCTAATCGCTGGGGTGCGAAGGATACGGTTGGGCTTGAGAGCGGGAGAGGTTAGCGGTATTCCCGGGGTAGGGGTGAAATCCTATAATCCCGGGAGGACCACCAGTGGCGAAGGCGGCTAACCAGAACGCGTCTGACGGTGAGGGACGAAAGCCGGGGGAGCGAACCGGATTAGATACCCGGGTAGTCCCGGCTGTAAACGATGCGGGCTAGCTGTTGGGGTGGCTATAGGCCATCTCAGTGGCGTAGGGAAGCCGTTAAGCCCGCCGCCTGGGGAGTACAATCGCAAGATTGAAACTTAAAGGAATTGGCGGGGGAGCACCACAAGGGGTGAAGCTTGCGGTTTAATTGGAGTCAACGCCGGGAACCTTACCGGAACCGACAGCAGAGTGATGGTCAGATTGAAGGTCTTACCGGACAAGCTGAGAGGTAGTGCATGGCGGTCTTCAGTTCGTGCCGTGAGGTGTCCTGTTAAGTCAGGCAACGATCGAGACCCGCGCCCCCAGTTGCCACAGGATTCCATAGGAATTCGAGCACTATAGGGGGACTGCCACTGACAAAGTGGAGGAAGGAGCGGTCAAAGGCACGTCAGTATGCTCCGAATGCCCCGGGCCACACGCGAGCTGCAATGGCGGGGACAAAGGGTTCCGACCCCGAAAGGGGGAGGTAATCCCGAAACCCCGCCGTAGTTGGGATCGAGGGCTGCAATTCGCCCTCGTGAACCTGGAATCCCTAGTAATCGCGCGTCATCATCGCGCGGTGAATACGTCCCTGCTCCTTGCACACACCGCCCGTCGCTCCACCCAAGTGAAGTTTGGATGAGGCGCAGTCGCCAGTTGGCTGTGTCGAATCTAGGCTTTGCAAGGAGGGAGAAGTCGTAACAAGGTGGCCGTAGGGGAACCTGCGGCCGGATCACCTCCTAAGAAAGCTGTTGAAGTAGTAAAGAGGTTGCCAAGTCCATAAATGAGATGCAACTCATGAGTTTAACTTATTGAGTGAAGGACATAGTGAGCTTAATTGCTAAGCTCATAATGATTGCCGTGCAGAAGTTGAACATCAGTGAATGCTGGGTTTCCGAGTAAACCCGACACGTTACGCCGTTTGGTGAATGGTTAGGCTCAGGTGCTGAAGAAGGGCGCGGCAAGCCGCGATAGGCCCCGGGTAGGCGCATGCAGCCGTAGATCCGGGGATGCCTCAATGAGACTTCTCGCCGCGGGCTCCTTCGGGGGTCTGTGGCGCTCCGTGAGGAGCGGGAACCCCCCGAACTGAAACATCTTAGTAAGGGGAGGAAGAGAAACCAATTGAGATTCCCTGAGTAGCAGCGAGCGAAATGGGAAGAGTCTAAACCGAACCCTGTGAGGAAACTCATAGGGGATGTAGAGTGGTGGACCCGGCCTCCTCCTCTCTGGCTAAGCCGAAGTGGCCTGGAACGGCCCGCCATAGAGGGTGAAAGCCCCGTAGGCAGGCGCTGGAAGGAGCTGGGCTGGTGTTCCTGAGTACCGTACCCTGGTTTGGGTGCGGGAAGCTGGGAGTCACCAACTTCCAAGACTAAACACATCCTGAGACCGATAGCGCACTAGTACGGTGACGGAAAGCTGAAAAGCACCCCGGGAGGGGGGTGAAAAGAGCCTGAAACCAAACGGTTATAGACGTATGCGGCCCGGAAGGGTGGATCCCTCCCGAAGGAACCTGTGGCGACACAGTAATACGAGGGAGGGGGACCAGGGTCGCATGCTCCGTCTTGAAACACGGGCTGGGGAGTTCACGGCCGTGGCAAGCTTAAGGGCCTAAAAGCCCGAAGGCGTAGAGAAATCGACAAGCCCACAACTAGCTTAACTAGTAAGGGGCGAGATCTGAAAGGGTCTGGAGTCGTGGCTGTGAGGCTAGAAACCGGGCGATCTAGCCCTGGGCAGGGCGAAGCCAGGCGAAAGCCTGGTGGAGGCCCGAAGGGATGTTGACGTGCAATTCGCTCCCCTGACCTGGGGCTAGGGGCTAAAGACCAATCTAGCCCGGTGATAGCTAGTTCCCTCCGAAGTGGGTCGCAGCCCAGCCCCGGGCGAGGCCGCCGGCGGGGTAGAGCACTGATTGGGGAGTAAGGGGCCGAAAGGCCCCGCTCTCCTTTCAAACTCCGAATCCGCCGGCGCCGTAGACTCCAGGAAACGGGCCTAGGGGGTAAGCTCCTAAGGCCGAGAGGGGAACAACCCAGACCGGGGTTAAGGCCCCAAAGTGCTGGCTAAGTGTTAAACCGAAGGGTGTGTTTATCCATAAACAGCGGGGAGGTAGGCTTAGAAGCAGCCACCCTTTAAAGAAAGCGTAACAGCTCACCCGTCGAGGGTGGATGCCCCGAAAATTGACGGGACTAAGCCAGCCGCCGATACCCCGGGGCGCAGCGTAACGCTGCGTCGGTAGGAGGGCGTCACGGTTGGATAGAAGCTGGGCCGTGAGGTCCGGTGGACCGATCGCGATTGCGTATCCCAGTGGTAGTAACAGCATAGAGAAGTGAGAATCTTCTCCGCCGAAAGGGCCAGGGTTCCCCGGCAATGCGTCGTCAGCCGGGGGTAAGTCGATCCTAAGGCCGATCTTAGCTGAGTAGGCCGAAAGGGAAACTGGTTAAAATTCCAGTACCATGGAGGTACATGCGGCGACGCAAGCCTAGCACCCAACACTTTGGGGTAGGCTGAGCAGGGCTGTCGCCCTGTTTAACCGCAGAAGCCTGGGGAGTGCCGTAATGGCGAGAACCAGGTGAATGCGGGAATAGCCGCCCGTTTAGGGCGGTTCAGCCGATCCCTGGAGCCAATGAAAAGGGTGCTGGGATGAATCTCTGTGGCCGTACCGAGAACCGACACAGGTGCCCCTAGGCGAGAAACCTAAGGCGTATCGGGCTACGCCGGGTGAGGGAAATCGGCAAATTAGCCCCGTACCTTCGGTATAAGGGGTGCCTGCAGTTCCGGCCTCTGGCTAGAACTATAGGTCGCAGTGACAAAGGGGTCCCGACTGTTTAATAAAAACACAGGAAGCCGCAAGCCCGAAAGGGTGTGAAAGGCTTCTGAATTCTGTCCAGTGACAGTATCTTAAACTCCAGTTCAATGGAGCCAAGGACTGTTAAACGACGGGAGTAACTCTGACTCTCTTAAGGTAGCCAAATGCCTTGTCGGGTAAGTTCCGACGTGCATGAATGGATTAACGAGGGCCCCGCTGTCCCCACCTGGAACCCGGTGAACCTACATTACTTGGTGAATAGTCCAAGAACCTCCAGCGGGAAAAGAAGACCCCGTGGACCTTTACTGCAGCCTGTCGCTGGGACATGGTTGCAAGAGCATAGCGTAGGCGGAAGCTATTGATCCTACCCTCTCCGGGGGGTGGGGGAGGCGCCAATGGAACACCGCCCTTCCGCGGCCGTACCTCTTACCGGCACCCTCGAGGCGCTGGGACAACGGCAGGTGGGCAGTTTGGCTGGGGCGGCACCCCCTTGAAAAGATATCAAGGGGGCCCAAAGGTCGGCTCAGGCGGGACAGAAACCCGTCACAGAAGGCAAGACCAAAAGCCGGCTTGACTGTATCCTCCACAGTAAGGGATCCAGGAGCGAAAGCTGGGTCTAGCGATCTTCTATGCCCCTATTGGTGGGGGCTAGAAGTGTCAGAAAAGGTACCCCGGGGGTAACAGGCTCGTCGCGGGCGAGAGTTCACATCGACCCCGCGGCTTGGTACTTCGATGTCGGCTCTTCCCATCCTGGTTCTGCATAAGGGGCCAAGGGTAGGTCTGTTCGACCGTTAAAGGGGATCGTGAGCTGGGTTTAGACCGTCGTGAGACAGGTCGGACTTTATCTACTGGGGGTGTTGGCTACTTGAGGGAAAGGCGTCCATAGTACGAGAGGAACTGGACATCGCAGCAATTAGTCTACCGGTTGTCTGACAAGGCACTGCCGGGCAGCCAAGCTGTCGGAGATAAGGGCTGAAAGCATCTAAGCCCGAAGCTCCTCTCGAAAAGAAGTAGCCGTTTCGCAACGTTCTACTCTGGCAACAGAGCCGTTATTGCGAACAAGGGTTGAGATAAAAGATCTCGTTGATGGAGCGGGAGTGTAAGCTGGAAGGCTTCGGCCGACCAGTTCAGCTCGCCGCTCCCAATCACCCGAAATGTAGGGTAGAAAAGAAGCCAAGCATTCGATGAAATTCAAAACTGCACGGCATAAAACAAGATAAACAAATTCAAGGTGTAAAACATGCAACGCGTGATACAAAAAGACTTATGCCCACGATGCGGTAGCTCAGAGCTTATAACGGACAGAGAAATGGGCGAAATTGTCTGCAGCAACTGCGGGCTAGTCATTCTAGATGAAATACTTACTCGTAGCCCTGAATGGCGGGCGTTTACTCTGGAAGAGAAGCGTTCTCAACGAAGAGTAGGCGCTCCAACAGACTACTCTCGCTTCAATAAAGGATTATCCACAACCATATGGGTCAATCGTGACGCATTCGGTTATCCGCTTCCTCCTAAGGTTAGACGTCAGATGTGGCGGCTTCGAAGATGGCAAATCCGATCCAGAATATCCACTTCAGACGATCGCAACCTTATGCAAGCCATGAACGAACTTGAACGCTTGTCTGAAAAACTTCACATCTCTCCTCCTACCCAAGAAACGGCGGCGATAATCTATCGCAAAGCCTTAACTGCACGCCTCATCCGAGGGCGAAGCATAGCAGCCATAGTAGCCGCAGCACTCTATATCGCCTGTCGTCTCGCCCAGACGCCGAGAACAATAAAAGAGGTTGCAAGGGCGAGCGCTCGAGATAGGAAAGAAATTTCAAGATGCTACTTCCTGCTTCTAAACAGGTTAAAGATGAAAATGCCAGTTCAAGACCCACTAAACTACATTTCAAAAATCGCTGAGAGAACAAGCATCTCTGGAGAAACCCAAGGCCTAGCCATAAAAATCCTCCGCAAAGCAAAACGTAAACGTATAACTACTGGTAAAGATCCCATAGGAATCGCTGCAACAGTATTATACATTGCATGCCAACTTAAAGGCGAAAAGATAACTCAGAAAACCATAGCAGCCGCAGCAAACGTGACAGAGGTAACCATCAGAAACAGAAAAAGAGAACTAATGAAAAAGCTCAAACTTCATTAAACTATAAAGGGGAATAAGCTAATCATGGTGAAATGTAGGAAATGTGGAAAACGTGAAGCTACGGATGAATGTGGTTCATGCAACCTTTGCAGATTCAACGAATATTAACAAAAATGAAAGAAGAAAGGTCAATTCCTAAGTCTTCCAGCATGTTCTAAGCAATTTAGTGTTAATTACATCAAATAAAGGAGATCCATACTGCGAATTCGAAATAAGCAAAGCTTAAACATGAAACAATAAATAACATAATAGGAACAAGCATTTTAAGACAATGTCATAAAACTCCGCTTTTTCGCGAATACTAATAAATCGCATGGTTTTTGGAATTTCTATAATAGCTGAAATCAAGATGTTTATACGTCTAATTCCTCTCAAACACCACTAACAGAATATTTCGGAATTGAGTCATTCAAAACCATTTACATTTTTTGCAAACCTGATGTCAGGATTTTGCTTGAGAGCTTACGACTTCTTCCTAGTTTTCACGCTAAAGATCAAGACCAAAGCTACTGTAACCATTAATACAACAGTTACGAAGTAATTATATTCCGGGATTATTTCTATTGTATGGCTTAAGTGCTGTAATCTAAGTAAATGTAAATATATTGGTTGTCCGTCTATTTTTCGAGACTTGCGTTTCTAGCCCAAGTTCTGAGTGCTTTTCCGTCATCATCGCTTAAAGTTGTCAAGTAGGAAGCGATTTCCTTGGATATTCCATGGTCTCCTATTTTTCCATACAGTTCTTAATTTATTAATGTCAGCTGCTTGTGGTTCTGGTGGGTTGTTAATTAAGCGTCAGCTCGTTCTGAAACAGAAGAATAATGATGTTGAGATACCGTTCCAACTTTATGTGCAGGAAATAAACCCGATGACTTACGCTATGGCAAAGATGAACATGATAATCCATGATATGGAAGGTAAAATAAAGGTAGGCGGCACTTTAAAGAACCCTCGTTTTCTTGAAGGCGGTACGGTAAAGAAATTAGATAAGGTTACAGATAATCCCATGTGGAACCAAAAAGGCTATGATGCCGACTTTTACGAAAGCGACTTTTACAATAGGTTCCTCTTAGAATCCCGCCTAACAACACAGCAGACTGGCGCGCGCTATTAAATTCTGTTTTACAAGGCGTTGCCAATTATCAATGAAATAATGGTTGCTATTGCAATGATTACTACCGTCTCTAGAAGGGTTACTTTCCAAGATACTTGCGCTTTTTTAGCGCGATAGCGGACAAGGAAGACTGTTATCATAACTCCGATTGTGCCGAGTGATATGATGAAGTTGAGGGGTTTTGGTAGGCTTAAGAAAGCGATTATTGGTATGATGCCTGCCAGAAAGGTGGTAACACCGCAGAGTGAGGCCGACAAGAGATTTGATCTAGTTATGTCTCTTCTTAGAATAGTGAACAAATGTTTAGCAAGTCTTAATGATCTCATTCGTTCCTTTTTATCGGGAATGTCACTTAGGCTATGGTCTATTAAAGCCTTAAGAGTGAGGATGTTTGCCATGTCTTCAGTTTTTCCACCCAGCATAAAGCTTGAGAAATTTGTTATAGACACCGCTGCTAAACTTAGGATCGCGGCAAATAACGCCATGTCTATATGTAAACCAGCTAAGAAGGCTGAGAGAATAACAATAAGACCTGTGATGGAGCCATCGGTCAATCCAGCCACTACCTCAAGCACGGGTTCTCTTTTTATCAACAAATTCTTCCATTCCTTACTCAACCGAATACCTCGACGTGTCAGTTTGAAGTTGCCGTCTTGTTTGGCTAAAAGACCTTCAGATACCATCTCTTCTAACGCTTCATCAAGATCACCCATTCTGATAAAAGCACCATTCGCTAAATATTCCTCTACCTTTTTCTTAAGCAGAGATCTTGTAAGGCGATCTTCTTCCCTAAAGCTTAACAAGACAACTACTCTTACAATGTCCGGTAGTTCTTGTATCTCGAACGACAAGTTAAATCAATCACCACATAGGAACATTATATTCTTTTAGCCAATTGGTATCTCTACGAGCCTACGAAGGACAAGTATTTATAGTCCATACCTAGTTGCAAGCATCGTTAATATAAAGTTTTAGGATTCCAAGGAAGTCTCTGAAAGTAGAGCGCGCGCTATGAGAATAACGAGAATATGACAATAATGGGTTCTATCAAGGCCATTTACACAATACTTATTAGACATCACCTAATTATATAAATCTGAAAACCGTAAAAAAGAGTGAAAGAGTGATATTTTGCCATCAAAGTATGAAGTTAAACTCGTTTCTATTGAAGAAAAGAATAGGTTAATGGAAAAATATAGCGGTCGCCTTCTTTACGAAGAGAGAGCTGACATATATGGGTGTTGCATCAAACTCTTAACCGACATAAAATACGTGAAGGAACGTTGGGAAGAAAGTTTCTATCCCATGTCTGCCCACGTTCGATCTCACGGAAGGCTTATCGTCACCCAAGAAACAGGCGAAAAGCTGAAAATCATGTACGATCAGCTTTCAAAAACGGCGTTTTTAGTAAACGTCGACTACTATGGTTGGATAAAATCCATCGCGTTGAGCGTCGCCAGCGACATATTGGAAGACAATCATGGTATTAACTCCGTTCATGGTGCGTGCATAGATATTGAAGGCCGAGGTGTATGCCTGATTGCGCCTCCAGGCACAGGTAAAACAACGCATACGTACGGGCTTCTTAGATTGAAGGGCGTCCGTGTCGTGTCCGACGATTGGTTTTTCGTTCGCTTCTTAGCCGAAGAAAATGTTGCTTTCAGTTCTGAAAAAAACTTCTACATTCAAGCAGACATAGCCGAAACTTGGGGGGAATATAAGAAACTTGTTGAGAAAGCTCAATTCAACGCGAAGGGTAGGGCCGTAGTGAACGTTAGGTGGATTGTTGGAAAGGGCAAGATATTCCCCATGACCACACTGAAAACAGCCATTTTACTAATGCGCGATCCAGAAGACGATACTATTGTAAAAAAATTAACGTCCAACGAAGCGATTCAGTATATGGAAACCGTGAAATTTAGCAATCCTCATTTATTAGTGAAAGACGAGCGAAAGAACAATCTGCGAAGACGATTTTTCAGAGAATTCTTCAGCCGCCTTGAAACCTATCTTGTAAACACCACGTTACCAATCACCGAAACTCACAGAGTGATAAAAGAAGAAATCTTGAAAATATAGTCCTCCTTAAACATTTTTAGTGAAGGAAATTTTAGCATGCAGAGAAATGGTGTTGTAACCACCGGCGGAGACGCTCTAAGAATGGTGGGGGTCAAGGGACGAAAAATAATCTCAGTTGATCTCTATTACTCATGGAAGGGAAGGAAAGAACTAGATACAAGACTTTACCGTTTAGCTGAAATTCTATCCGCGTAAAACTGAAATTTGATGGAAGAGGAATTGATGAACCCTTTACAAGAAGTGTTTAGAGAACAAAAAATTGCTTATTTCTCTATGGAAATTGGATTGATGAATGAAATTCCCACTTACAGTGGAGGTTTAGGAGTTTTAGCCGGTGACACAATACGGTCAAGCGCGGATTTAAAACTCCCATTAGTCGCGGTCACGCTGGTCAGTAAAAAGGGATATTTCCGACAGGAAATCACCAAGGAAGGAAAACAGATAGAGCATCCGGTTGAGTGGGAACCATCAAAGATTATGGAGTTACTGCCTACAGAGGTAAAAGTTCAAATTCAAAAAAGAGAAGTGAGGATTAAAGCATGGCTCTATAATGCGCAAAGTCTAACAGGAGGAGTAGTTCCCATCCTATTTCTTGACACCGATGTGGAAGAAAATTTTCCAGAGGATAGAGAGATTACCTCCTTCTTATATGGAGGAGATGAAAGATACAGGTTAAAACAGGAAATTGTTTTAGGAATCGGCGGCGCACGAATGCTCGAAGCGTTGGGCTTTAGCATTAGAAAATATCACATGAACGAGGGGCATTCCAGCCTTCTCACATTGGAGCTGTTGCGAAGATACGAGTTGGATGTCGATAGAGTTAGAGAAATGTGTATTTTTACTACACACACGCCTGTAGAAGCAGGACATGACAAATTCCACTACGACCTAATTCAAGAAATAATGGGAGAAATCATTCCCTTGAGGTTCTTAAAGAAATTTGGCGGACACGATAGGTTGAACATGACTCGTCTTGCCCAAAACTTACAGTTGACAACTCCAGCAAAGTGGCTCCCTTCGTTGACGCAACGGGCCATCGTTCAGCTCAGCTTTTCGGAAGCATAGCATGGGATCCGCTACAGACAGGTGGACTGGGGACGCCGGAACACCAAAGAGTAACAGCTGGCGACGTTCATAGGGCGCATTTGGGCATACTTTACATTGATGAGATAAAGAATCTAAGCCCGGAAGAGGCAATTACGCTCTTGACAGTTCTGGAGGATGGGCAGCTTCCAATTACTATGCGCAGTAAATGGCATGATGTGGGTACAGCAGCTATGGCTGTGGCAACTGAGCCAGTACCATGTATGTGCTTCCTAGTGGGAGCCGGAAACTTCGACAGTATAAGCCAGATACATCCGGCTTTGATGGATAGATTTTACGGTTATGGAAAAGTTGTGAAAATGAATGAGGATATGCCGAACACCGTTGAAAACCGCCGAAAATACGTGCAGTTTATAGCCCAAGAAGTTAAACGTTTCCACCTTATCCCATTTAGCAGAGAGGCATGCGAAGAGATAATAACGAAGGAAGGAGAAGAAGCGGAAAGAAGGACGCATTGACAACAAGGTTTAGACCTCTAGTTTCAATAATAAAGACAGCTGCAACCCTCGCCATGCTGGAAGGAGCAAAACTAGTTGAAAGAAAACATGTAAAAGAAGCCATAGAAAAACACTGCAAAACAATCCAGAGGCAGATACTGGAACATCAAATGCAAGAAAGAGGAAAATTCTTGGAAATAAAACCATACGGAGCAAAAATAGGCCAAATATACGGGTTAGGAGTAGTAATGGACCCATACAGCGGAGAAATGACAGGAAATGTGTTAATAGTTAAAGGAATTCTGGAAAAAAGAAAAAAAGGGAAACAGAAATCTCCAGGGGTACTACAAAATAACTGGAATAGCAAAAAAGGGGAAGGAAAAGTTCATAAGCGACAGCATAGCCAAAGTGAGAAGCGTAATCCTGCATAAGTACGGAGTTGACATAGCGCAAGAATATTTTACGCATATAGACTTCGCTCAATCATACGGAGTTGACGGGGCAAGCGCAGGAGTAACTATGGCGATACTGTTATGCTCCCTAATAGAAGGGAAACCTATACGACAAGATGTGGCTGTAACCGGAGAAATAAACATAGGAGTTGATGATTCAATTCAAGTGACAGCAGTAGCGGAGTGCACGAAAAAATCAAAGCCGCAGAAATGTGGGCTTCAAAAAAGTCATAATCCCAGCGAAAAATTACCAGTATTCAATAGATCCAAAAGACTATAAAATAGAGGTAATTCCGGCAAAAACTCTTGAGGATTACCTAAGAGAATGCCTCGTACAGGAAAAACCCATTCAGATAGCAACCCGCAGCAGAAGCAAGAGGAAATTTCAATAAAAGAAGAAGAGGGAGAAGGGAGGCTAACGGTTCAACTCTAAAATTAATCTTGCATATAAGCTTTTGCATGTTCCGCTTTAATTACATTCTCAACCCTTTATACAGAACCATCATAACTGAAGCTAATACTATGTCTATAACTAGGAAAGCGGGGAAATATCCTAGCATTCCTATGAAAAATCCGGCTACTATCGGGCCAGTGGCGTGACCAACGTCTTTTATTGTTTCCAAAGCGCCCATCCCTAAGCCTACTTTGGCTTTTGAGGTTATTTCTGAAATTAGCGGAGAAGTTGAAGAAGTGGTCAATGATATTCCAAGTCCATGCATTATCATTGCGAGTAGTAAACTGTAGAATTCGGTTGTAAACGGGAGGAACAGCAAACTTACTGCTGAAATTGCTAGGCCAATCATTATGAAGGGTTTTCTTCCATAACGGTCTGAAAGTAAGCCGGCAACTGGTCTGAGAAGAGCTATGGTTAGTATTTGTAAGCTCATAATCAAGCTGGTCATCCATTTTTCAATTCCAATTATGTCCGAATAAATTGGCATGAAAGTTTCAACGGCGCCTATGCTAAAGTATGTGGCCGCCTCAGCCAAGCTAACTATGATTATCCCGGCGCTTCTAATGATAGTCTTTGAGCCTTTAACAACTCTTATCCTTTCGCCAGCTTCCTCGTAACTTACAGATTTTATTCCGAAAGAGAAAAGCATAGCTAAGAGGCCTACGAATCCACAAACTAGATAGGCAAGTTGGAAGGGAGCTAGAAACTGAGCGGAAACCAAGAAACCAGCAGCTGCAAGAGCTAAAAGTCTACCAATCATGGTTGAAGAAGTAAATATCCCCATTACTTCTCCTCTACGAGAAGCGAACATGTCAGCTATAAAAGCCAAGGAAACAGGCATAAAAATGGCTGTTGCAAACCCATGATATATCCTAAGCAGAACCAACTGCCAAATTTCAGTGACAAAAAGATAGAGAAACGGGGCTGAAGCAAAAATCAATCCGGAAATTATTAGCAGTTTTCTTCTTCCATAAATGTCAGAAAGGGAGCCAGCAGTCACATTGACGACTATTCCAGTAATAGTGCTTGCCGCGGCGATAAGCCCCACCTCAAAATCATTTGCACCGAGGAATTTTGAAAACCATGAAAGAGTAGGAGACTTAGACATTGTCGAGCTGAATATGGCAAAGGCGCCCATAAAGCAGAGCAAAAGAAAACCGCTTGGAACTCTCCTATTCTTGCTCAATGCACATTCGCCATGGGTCAATTAATTAACTTTGAAGGAAATATTATCTAGGTTGCAGTATACATAACTTATTCTTAAGGTGATAAAATGAAGTGGGTAACTCGCGAGCATGTCCATGTAGACCGAGTTGCATGCCCATGGCTGATAAAGAGGTTTATAGACCCCAACGCAGAATTCAAGTTTGTTCCCTGGCCGGGAACAGAGCTAAAACCAGAAGATGGAACCCCATTTGACATACCAGGCGTTGAGCTTGGCCACCACGATAACAAGTGCAGTTTCGAAACAATAATAGAAAAATACGACTTGAAAGATCCGGCTCTGCTTGAACTTGCAAAAATAGTTCATTCAGCCGACATAAGTGCGGATAGGGATAAAGTCACAGAAGCAGCCGGACTAGACGCCATTGCGACTGGAGCCATGTATATCGTCAAAGACGACTACGAAGCTCTAGAAAAGGGATTCTTCGTTTACGATGCACTCTACGCCTACTGCCAGCTAAAATTACTCCGCGAACAATATAAGGAGCAACTGGAGAAAATGGGCAGAAAAGAACGCTTTGAGTTTCTTAAGTCGAAGATAAAGAAACATGGCTGAATGGACCCATACAAGGAAAAGAATAAGTCTTTGAAAATCTTATAAGGCAGTTGTTGATTGGTTCTGACTCTAAAATGCAGATACGTAGACAAACTTCTGTTATTCATTAACGTTAAATCTTACGCATGGTTAGTAAACGAAATATTTGAGTCTTTCCACTTAGAGAAAAGTTAACACGTACTGAGATAAGGCATAGTGGCGTATCGGATATGTTCTACCATTTGCTGTTAACGACAAAATGCGATTTACAATGTATCTACTGCTATGGGAAGTCTCTTAAGGAAATGGAAACAGAATTTGAAAACTCCCAAATTGACTATTCAGTTCCGAGCAAAATAAGCTATGAAATAGAGACTCTGAAAAGCTTTATTGAAAAAGACCCGGAAGCAGTTATTATTTTCTACGGCGGTGAGCCGCTGCTTTGCATTGAAGAAATGGAAAAAATAATGGACATGGTGAAGGCGAAGCATTTCATAATTCAAACAAACGGGCTGCACTTAGACAAAGTTAAGCCAGAATACTTGAAAAAACTGCATACAATTTTTGTTTCAATAGACGGAGACGAGCCATTAACAGATTATTATCGTGGGAAGGGTGTTTACCGAAAAATCATGAAGAATCTTCAGTTTATCAAAGAAATCGGGTTTAAAGGCGAAATAATTGCAAGAATGACGGTAATGGAAGAAACAGATATTTACAAACAAGTTTTATGGCTTTTAAATAATCCAGACTACTCTTTTTCTTCTGTTCATTGGCAAATTGACGCTGGATTCTGGAGAAGCGACCTACCCGAAAGACTAGGAAAGTTTAGAAAATGGGTTAAGGAAAGCTATAATCCCGGCATTCGAAAACTAGTCGACTTTTGGATTAAACGTATGATGGAGAATGGCGAAGTTTTGAGGATTTATCCGTTTTTGGCAGTTATGGAATCCCTCCTCAAAGGCGAGAAAAGCCTTCTGCGTTGCGGGTCTGGTTGGGCGAATTATAGCATACAGACAGACGGCCACATAATTCCATGTCCAATAATGAACGGCATGAAAGACTATTATTTAGGGCATATAAGGAATGCGCATCCCTTAAGGCTGAGGAAGATCTATATTGGAGAGCCATGCACAGGCTGCGAAATTTACCATGAATGTGGAGGAAGATGCCTCTACGCGAACCTAATCAAACGATGGCCAACCCACGCTTACAGGCTTGTATGCAAAACAGTCAAAAACATGATTGAATCGCTTAGGTTGGCACTGCCAAAAGTGGAAAAGCTAATCCTAGAAAGAAAAATAAGCCTAAAAGACTTCGAACACTTGAAATATAACAGCTGTGAAGTAATCCCCTAGGCGGATAAGACAAATGGAACTCTTGTTCGTAATAGAACATTTAGAGCCGAAAATCGGAAAGTGGCTTTATATAGAATACAAGCATGCTTCAGAAATTGTTGGAAAGAGTAGGCTAATATTCACAAACGTCAAAAACGGTGAAGACGCCGAAACTCTGTCAAGATTTGGAATAGTAAGGAATGAAATTTTTGCGGAAATTTTTGCTCCTGAAAAAATCATAATACTTGACCCTAAGGCTTCAAAGAAACTTTCCCCAGAGGATTTTACGGGAAAAGAAGCTGTAGTAATTGGGGGAATTCTTGGTGACCATCCGCCTAAAGGCAGAACCCAAAAGCTTGTAACTGCCAAACTTCCAAGCGCCACAGTTAGAAGTCTTGGTGATGAACAGTTCTCGATTGATGGAGCGGTTTATTTAACGAAAGTTGTAAGTGAAGGGAAAAAGCTTGAGGAAGTATCAATTAAAAAGGGCTTGACGATACGGCTGAATGAGTACGCTGAGGTTTACCTACCATATGCATATCCGCTGAAAGATGGAAAACCAGTTATAAGTAAAGAATTAATCGATTATTTGTGTTCAGATAAAATCATAAGGGATGAGGAAAAACTGCTTGAGGCTGAGTAAAAATATGGTTAACGAAGATATTAAAATTGTTGAAACAGACGTTTTAGTCGTGGGAGGCGGTCCTGCAGCTTTAAGGGCTGCAATTGAGGCTAGAAAAGAAGATGTCGGCGTAACTGTGGTTGTAAAGAGGAAGCTTGGTAAAAGCGGAAATGCTGTTGTTTCCCATACTGGGCATAACGCACCATTCGGCCATGCAGACCCTAGGGATAATCCGAAAGTTTATTTTCACAATACAATTGTTGCGGGTAAATTGGTAAATAACCAAAAATTGGTTAGGGTCATGGCGGTTGAGGCTTGTCAGCGGATTCTTGAACTTGAAAGTTTTGGCGTAAAATTCGAGAAACAGAACGACAAATTTCTTCAGCGGCATGCCCCTGGACACACATATCCAAGGTCATGCTACACTCCTCGAAGAAGAGGAATAGATGTTACATTGCCAATGGCTAAAGTCGCTAAAGAAGTCGGCGTGAGGGTTTTGGAGGAAACCATGCTTGTTGAAATCCTTCATGATGGATTGAGAGTCTTAGGCGCCGTAGGCTTCAATAGACTGACCGGAAAAATCATTGTTTTCAAGTGTAGAGCTTTAATTTTGGCTACCGGCGGCGCAGGTCAAATTTTTTCCGCGACAAACAATACTGCCGACACAACAGGCGATGGTTATTCAATTGCTTTTAACGCTGAAGTTGAACTAGTTGATATGGAGTTTTTCCAATTTTATCCCCATATGCTCACTTACCCGTTCAAAACCCTTGTTTCGCCTATACTCTTCAAGCATGGAGCAAAGCTCCTCAACTCAGAGGGAGAACGGTTCATGAAAAGATATGATCCAGCAAACGTAGACCTGGCTACCCGAGATATAAAGGCTAGAGCTATGGCCCTAGAAGTTATGCACGGCAGGGGAATAAAGGGTGGCATCCGTCTCGATTTGTCAGAAATTGAAGAGGAAAAATTGAAAGTTTCTAACCCTCACCTATACGAACCTATTAAAAAGAAGGGCTTAGACTACAGAAAGGCTGAATTCATAGTTTATCCAGCAGCTCACTTCTATATGGGCGGAATCAGAATAAATGAAAGGTGCGAAACCTCTCTGAAGGGCTTATATGCTTGTGGTGAAGTAGCCGGCGGAGTGCATGGAGCAAATAGATTGGCGAACAATGCTCATACAGAAACTGTAGTATTTGGGGCAAGAGCGGGAAAATTTGCGGCTAGATGGGCTAAAGAATCAAAAATAGAGGAAATAGATCAGAAGAAATTGTATTCTATCAAAGAGTATATCTATAGAATTGGAAACGGCAGAGAAGATTTAGAGAAACATAGAAGAAGGTTCAGAGAGTCAATGTGGAGGAACGCTGGTCTTCTAAGGAACGAGAAAGGATTGAAGGAAAACTTGGAAATTATAAATGAATGTTACAGCCAGATAGAGAGTATAAGGGCTGAGAACTCGGTGAAGAAGGTTGAAGTGCTGGAATTTGTGAACATGCTGAATGTTGGAAAGCTATTAACTGTTGCAGCTCTAGCTAGAACTGAGTCGCGTGGAGCACATTACCGCCTAGATTATCCAGAAATTGACAACAAAAATTGGTTAAAAAACATAATAATAACAAAAGATAAGAGGGGAGAGCCGAAGATTAGACTTACTGAAGTGACAAAAATAGAGGAGAGTTTATAGTGTTTCTTTCAGTAACTCGGCAATATCTTTTACAACTATTTTTTCTTCAGCATCAAGAACTTTGACAGCGTCTTCTAGGGTTGATACACAGAATGGACATGCAGTGGCGATAATCTCTGCCCCTACTTCAAGCGCTTCCTTAACCCTTTCTACGCATGGTCTCTTCTCTGGTGGAGCATCCTCCGTCCATACTCTCCCCGCTCCGCCGCCGCAGCAGAAGCTATTCTCCCTATTCCTTTTCAGCTCAACAAGTTGTATGCCGCTTATTGATTCAAGAATTTTTCTCGGCTCCTCGAAGATTTGGTTTCGCTTGCCTAGGAAGCACGGGTCATGATAGGTAACTTTCTTGTTTATTGGCTTTGAAGGCGCTAGTTTGCCTTTTTCTATGGCGTCTGCTAGGAGTTGCGTGTAATGCTGGACATTGAGGCCCATATCAGAGTAGGGTTTCTGGTTTTTGAATGCATCATAGCAGTGAGGAGATAATGTTACAATTCTGTTTGCTTCAAACTTTTTGAACATAGACACGTTGTGTTCAGCTAGTTCTTCGAATAGGCCTTTCTCGCCGAGTCTTAGTATGTGGTCTCCGCAGCACCATTCTTCGTTGCCTAACACTGCAAAGTCTATGCCTAAACGGTTAAACAAGGAAACCATAGACTTGGCTATTTCCTGATGTCTAGTGTCGTAGGCTGTTAGGCAGCAGACGAAGTATAGGACATCAGCTTTTGTAACTTGAGGATAGGTTTTAAGGTTTAATCCTTCAGCCCACTCCATTCTTTTGGTTGGATATCTTCCCATCGGATTGTGGTATCTCATTACGCTTGTGAGTACATCCATAACTGTCCGCGGTATGTTGCCGGTTTCAACTATTAGGCTTCGTTCTTCAACAACTGAAGATGACGCGTCGACTTCCTTTGGACAAAAGAGCGTACATGAATTGCATGAGGTGCATAGCCATATATTGTCGGCTGCAGCTTTCAATCTTTCTTCTGCACCTTCATCACGAGTGTCTATGATGAATCTGTAGTTCGTGGTCAGTGTAGATGGTCCAAGGAATCTTTCGTCTATTGCAGCTGGACATGAGGAGTAGCATATTCCACATTTGGTGCAAAGCGCCAAATCCCATATCTTCTTGAGGTCTTTGGGAAGCTGTATAAATTCAGCTGGCTTTTTCAGTTCTTCTTCAGGCTTTATTAAAACACTTTTGATTCGTTCATACGTGCCAAAGAACGGTTTGAAGTCAACTACTAGGTCCTTTATAACTGGAAAGTTTTGTAGAGGCTCAATAACAAGCTTGTCAGCGTTTAGGTGAAGCACCTGCGTATAGCATGCAAGCATAGGTTTTCCATTCACTTGTATGCCGCAGCTTCCACAAATTCCCATTCTACATGAGGATCTGAACGCAAGTGTTCCGTCAAGGTTATCTCTAATATACATTAAAGCGTCGAGAAGCGTCATTCCCTTTCGAATTGGAACCTTATAGGTTGAAACATATTTTCTCTTAGTTTCAGGGTCAAAACGATGAATCTCAAATTCAACTATCTTCTCGACTTTTGTGCTCATATGCTACACCTCCTAATACTTCCTCTCCGCCGGAGTCCACTTTGTTATTGTGACTGGGATGTATTCGAGTCTTGGGCCTTCCCGCGTGTAATATGCTAGCGTGTGCTTCAGCCAGTTTTTGTCATCTCTTTTTGGATAGTCCAGCCTATAATGGGCTCCTCGTGACTCGGTTCTGGCCAAAGCGCTTACAACTGTGACTTCAGCAAGTTCCAAAGTGAAGTCTAACTGTAAGGCTTCTATGAGTCCCATGTTGAAAGCTCCGCCTTTGTCTTCAACTCGAATGTTTTCGAATCGTTTTCTCAATTCTCTTATTTCCTTTAAGGCTTCTTGAAGTTCCTCGCCAGTTCGGAAAATCCAAACTTTATCGTTCATTATCTTGCGCATTTCATCCCTTATAGCTGGAACCCTCTCGTCTCCTTCCTTACCAAGAATCCCATCGAAAATTCTTTTCTCTTCCTCTAAAACCTTATCTTTCGGTATTTCTCTGAAACTCTTTGATAATGCGTACTTTGCAGCTTCTTCTCCACTTACAGCTCCGAAGACTAGGCAGTCGGCGGTTGAGTTTGTTCCAAGTCTATTGGCGCCGTGAACGCTTATGCATGAGCATTCGCCAGCTGCATATAAGCCCGCAATTGGAGATTCAGTCTTAATGTTCACGTGAATCCCTCCCATAGCGTAGTGGGCCGCCGGCCTTATTGGTATGGGCTCCTCGACTGGGTCTACGCCTCCAAGCTTTATTGCAACGTCCCTTATCAGCGGCAACCTTTCGTTTATTTTCTCTTCGCCTAAATGCCTAAGATCTAGGGCAATGTATGGACCGTAAGGCCCCTGGAAGGCTCTTCCCTCGTTTATTTCAGTCTGCTCTGCTCTGGCGATTATGTCTCGTGGCGCCAGCTCCATCCTTTCTGGTGCGTATCGCTTCATGAATCGTTCGCCTTTAGCGTTGAGTAGGTATCCGCCTTCTCCTCTTGCACCTTCGGTTATGAGTACTCCTGGCGGAACCAAGCCTGTCGGGTGGAATTGAACGAACTCCATGTCTTTTAGGGGCGCACCTGCCCTATATGCAATTGTCATTCCATCGCCTGTTGCTGTATGCGAGAATGTTGTGAATTGATAGATTCTCTGATAGCCGCCAGTCGCCATTATGATGGCCTTAGCCTTGAAAGCGTGAAGTTTTCCAGTTTTGAGTTCTATTGCAGTTAATCCTACAGCTGTATTATCCTCTACGAGTAAGGAGGTAGCGAACCATTCGTCGTAGAAGGTAATGTTTTCGAGGGTTTTTGCCTTTCCATATAGCGTATGCATTTCATGGAAGCCTGTCATGTCAGCTGCAAAGCATGCACGTGGAAAGCTGTGGCCTCCAAATCTTCGTTGATTTATTTTTCCGTCTTCTGTTCTGCTCCATGGACAGCCCCAATGCTCCAAATTGATAATTTCCTGAGGTGCTCGCCTAACAAAGAATTCGACTACGTCTTGGTCGGCCAAGAAGTCGGCACCTTTAACTGTATCCCATGCGTGCAGATCATATGAGTCACCTTCTCTGAGCACAGCTGCTGTTCCGCCTTGAGCACAGACAGAGTGGGAGCGAACTGGATAAATCTTGGAGATAACTGCTACGTCTATTTTTTTGCTTGTTTCTGCGGCTGCTATGGCCGCTCTTAATCCGGCTATGCCGGTCCCAACTATTATTATGTCATGGGTCAATGTTTCCATCCAACTCTCACCTTATGTTGCTGAATTAAGAACATTTACAAATGTAAACTATTCCTTTAATAGTTTTCCTATACTGTTCAATAAATAAGCTTGGCTCTACGGTTTGAGCATCAAAATATTTATGCGTGGAACAACCTAAGTCTTAGAAACTAAGAGTATAAGAAATGTTGTTAAATTGCTTGTGCAAGTATTTCCGCTATGTCCAAGACCTTAATTTTCTCCTCGTATCCCGTCGTTTTTACTGCGTCTTCTAGGGTTAGAAGGCAGAACGGACAAGCTGTTGCTATGATTTCCGCCCCTGCTTCCACTGCGTCCTTAACGCGTATTTCTGCTAGACGTTCACCTGGAATGTCTATCCACATTCTTCCACCTGCCCCTTCGCAGCAGAGGCTTCTTTCCCTTGAACGGTCAAACTCTATAAGCTTTACGCCTGGAATGCTTTCTAAAACTTTCCTAGGGTCGTCATATACGCCGTTTTGCTTACCTAGATAGCATGGGTCATGATAAATTACTGTCTTGTTAAACTCTTTAGAAAATGATAGTTTTCCTTTATCAATTAGCTTTGCAAAGAGTTGACTGTGATGCATAACCTCAAAGCTTGTTTGGCCATACCTATTTTTGAACGTGTGATATGCGTGTGGACAGCTTGTAACTACTTGTTTAACATTATATTTGTTGAATATTTTCATGTTTTCTTCGACTAAGTATTCGAAAAGTCCTTTTTCGCCTATTCCATAGACTTCGCTTCCGCAACAGTTCTCCTCTTGGCCTAGAGTTGCAAAGTCTACTCCAGCTTTTATGAGGCAATTCACCAAACTTTTGGCTACTTCTTGAACTCGGGTGTCGTAGGCTGGCGTGCAACCTACGAAGTATAGGTATTCTGCTCCTTGTGAAATATGCTTAACATTTAGGCCTTCAGCCCACTCGGTTCTTTTGCTTCTTATTCTTCCCCACGGGTTGCCGTTTTTGAATACGCTTTCTAAGGCGTCTCTAAGCGTAGGTGCAATTTGGCCTTCCTCAACGGCTGTGCTTCGAATGTCGATTAAGAATTCGTAGGGGCTTATTTCCTTCGGGCATCGAACTGCGCATGTGCCGCATGTTGTGCAGCTCCAAAGCTCTTCTGAAGGATGCATAACAATTTTTCCAGCTATGGCTACTTCACGCATATACCTTCTAATATTAAGTCTTGTTTTCCTTGCTACCGGGCAGCTTCCAGTGCACATTCCACATTGTATGCATTCAAGAAGCTTATGTTTTTGAACTAGTTCAAGCGCGTTCATTCAATACGCCTCGTCTTTCAAATTATAATGAACAGATACAATGAACATAAGATTTTTTAAGCGTTTTCCTCTCTATGGTTTTCTCTAATAAGCTAACAAAAACGGGTAAAGTTGGAGATTAACAAAATGGAAGCAGAAAAGCCTAGAGTTGGAATTTTTGTTTGTGAGTGCGGAGGGAACATAGGCGACGTTGTAGACGTGAAAAAAGTTGTTGAAGCAGTGAAAAGCTGGGAAGGAGTGGTAGTTGCGAAATATCATAAATATCTCTGTTCTAAGCCAGCTCAAGAAATGATTTGGGACGCCATAAAAAAGCAGAATTTAGACCGCGTTGTAGTAGCCAGCTGCACCCCAAGAATGCACCTTTCAACATTTCAAAGCGTACTGGAAAGGGCGGGATTAAACCCTTACATGCTTGAATTCGTAAACATACGTGAACAAGACTCGTGGGTTCACGGCCCAAAACCCTCAGAAGAAGCCACGAAAAAGGCGATAAGCCTAATAAGAGGAGGGTACGAACGAAGTCTAGAACTTGAACCGCTGGAGAAAATAAGGGAAAAATGCTCTAGAGAAATCCTCATAGTCGGCGGAGGAATAGCTGGAATAACAGCAGCCTTGGAACTTGGATATTTAGGCTATAAAGTTCACCTTGTAGAGAGGAAACCCAGCATAGGCGGAAACATGGCGAAGCTCACAAAGGTTTTCCCAACCTTAGACTGCGCCCAATGCATACTTACGCCAAGAATGGCTGAAGTTGGAAGAAACCCAAACGTAAACTTGCTGACATACGCTGAAGTACAGGAAATAAGTGGAAGACCAGGAAATTATAACGTGAAAGTTTTCATGAAGCCCAGAGGCGTAGACGTTGAAAAATGCAGAAGCTGCGGAGTATGCGCGAAAGTTTGCCCAGTTACGGTTCCAGACGAGTACAATGAAGGGCTATCAGAAAGGAAAGCGGCCTACATTGAATTTCCGCAGGCAGTTCCATCCGCTTATACAATAGACTTTGAGGCATGCACAAAATGCGGAAAATGCGAGCAGTTATGCCCTGCAAAAGCCATAAACCTTGAAGATAAAGGAAAAATAGTTGAGCTAAACGTTGGCGCAATAATTATGGCTACTGGCTACCAGCTCTACGACGCAAACAAACTCAAGCAGTATGGATACGGCATTTACCCAGACGTCATAACAATGATGGCGCTGGAAAGACTAACTTCAGCTTCCGGACCGACAGGAGGCTACGTAAAAAAGGCTGACGGAAGCGACGTAAAGAAAATCGCCATAGTTCTCTGCGCCGGTTCAAGAGATAAAAATCACATCCCGTACTGCAGCCGAATATGCTGCATGTACTCCCTAAAGCAAGCGTTTCTCCTAAAGAAAATGCTCGGAATCGACGTAACCATCTACTATACGGATATAAGGGCTACCGGTAAGGGCTACGAAGAACTTTACTGGAGATGCCAAGAAGCCGGAGTAGTTTTCATCCGCGGTAAAGTCGCCGAAATCTGGAAGAACAAAAACGGAAAACTCGTCGTAGTTGCGGAGGACACCCTCTTAAATGAAGTTCAAGAAGACGAGTACGACATGGTCGCACTTGCAACTCCGATGATTCCATCCGCAGGACTTCAAGAACTAGCGGCAAAAATGAAACTTGCCATAGGAGAAGACGGATTTATACAAGAGAAACATCCGAAACTTGACCCGGTTGATTCGCTTAAAGCAGGAATTTTCGCTTGCGGATGTACCTTAAGCCCAAAGGATGTCCGTGACACTGTTTCAGACGCCCTAGCTGCAGCCGCTAAGGCTTCATTATTCCTTAAAGAAGAATACGTCACCACAAGTCCGGAGAAGGCCTTTGTAATCACAGAATTATGCGACGGATGTGAAGCATGCGTTAAAATTTGCCCAGTAAACGCCATAACCATGCAGGGTGGAAAAGCCAAAGTCGACCCCTTCATATGCGTAGGCTGCGGCGCATGTATTCCAATCTGCCCAAGAGAAGCTATTGACTTTAAGAACGCCACTAGTAGGCAGATATTTGCCACTTTGAGAGGCGTATTGTCTGATAAAGCTCCAGACGAGGTTAGAATAGTAGCTTTTGTCGAAAAGGAGGTTGGATATACAGGCATGGACTTCCTCGGACTTGACAGAACCAATTATCCAGAAAACATTCGAATTGTAGCGGTTCCCTCAACAGCCATTATAGGCTTAAAGCATCTACTCTACGCATTTGCCTATGGAGCAGACGGTGTACTCCTAATCGAAGGACAAGAAGAAATCGACGAGAAGTTCGGTATGAGACGAGTAAATGAAATAATGCGCTCACTTGGAGAGTACGGAATTGAACGAATGAGGGTTAGATACAGCTACGTGCCACTGCCAGTGTACAAGAAGGCAGCTGAACTTTTCACAATGTTCACTGAAAGAATTAAAAAGTTTGGTCCTCTTCCCATGGAAAAACGTAATAAAGTTAAGGAAAAGTTAGGAATCTAATAAGAGAGGGAAGCATTATGGACATAATTGTTTGTGTTAAGCATGTTCCGGAAACAGCCGAAGCAGACATAAGAATCGACAGCACTGGAAAGAGCATAGAGAAAACGGGTTTAGTTTTCGACATTAACGAGTGGGACGACTACGCAGTAGAAGAGGCAGTACGCATAAAAGAAAAACTCGGAGGAACAGTCACCGTCATAACGGTCGGCTCCGAAGATGCTGACAGCACCCTAAGAAAATGCCTAGCAAGAGGAGCAGACAAAGCCATAAGGGTTACAGACCCAAAACTGGAAGGTTCAGACGGCTACGCTATTGCAAAGGTTCTCTCAAAGGTCATCAAAGATTTGCCCCACGACTTAATATTAACTGGAGCGCAGGCAGGCGACGACGGCTACGCAGTTGTAGGCCCGGCGCTCGCCCAGCTTCTAGGAATACCGCACGCAACTCTAGTTAAGAAAATCGAATTTAAAAACGGAACAGCCGTAGTTAACCGTGAACTGGAAGGCGGACTAGAAGAAATAGTTGAAGTGAAGTTGCCAGCAGTACTGACAATTCAGACGGGAATCAACGAGCCACGCTATGTTTCCATTATGGGAATCAGAAAGGCAATGAAGAAGGAAATAAAAGTTCTAAGCCTAGCGGATATAGGATTAAGTGAAAACGAGGTTGGCGAGGCTGGCTCATGGATAAGAATAGAAAAAATGTACATACCTCCAGTGGAGAAACAAGCGGAATTCGTTAAAGGAAGTCCAGATGAAGTAGCCGCGAAAATTGCTGAATTATTAAAGGCTAGGGGGCTGGTCTGAAATGGGAGAAATCTTTGTTCTCGCCGAGCATAGAAGAAGAGAAATTAGGGATATAACCTTCGAAATGCTAACTAAGGGCAGAGAACTGGCTGAAAAAACAAACATGGAACTAACAGCAGTAATTCTAGGAAAAGACATCAAAGAACATGCAAAAACACTTTCAGAATACGCAAAAAAGGTTCTCTTAATTGAAGACCCAAAACTGGAAAACTTCAACTCCGACGCCTACCAGAAAGTGCTTTCCCACCTGATAAAAGAACGTAAGCCACTGCTAACAATGATTGGACACACATCCTATGGAGTTGAGTTGGCGCCAAGCCTAGCTGTTTCATTAGACATCCCTCTAGCAACAGACTGCATAGACATAAAATTTGAAAACGAAGCATTAACGGTAACTAGGCAAATGTACGGCGGAAAAGTAAACGTTGAAGCCGTGCTTAGAAAGGCTGAAAGCTACCTAGTAACAGTTCGTCAAGCAGCGTTCCAAGCTAAAAAGGAAGAACCAATGAACGGAGAAATCATCGAGGTTCCTTCCCCAATAGCAGAAGAAACTCCTAGGAAACGCTTCGTTGAATACGTTCTGCCTCCACCAGGCGGCGTAGACATAACAGCAGCAGACGTCATCGTAGCTATTGGGAGAGGAATAAAAGATGAAAGCAACATTCCAGTAGCAGAAGAGTTGGCGAAAACCCTTGGAGGAGTTCTCGCTTGTTCACGTCCAATAGTCGACAAAGGATGGCTTCCCAGCGACCGACAAGTTGGAACTTCAGGAAAGACAGTTAAGCCCAAACTCTACATTGCACTTGGAATAAGCGGCGCCTTCCAACACGTGCTCGGAATGAAAAATTCAGACCTAATAATTGCGGTAAATAAAGACCCAAACGCGCCCATCTTCAGTGTCGCCGATTACGGCATCGTCGACGACCTCTTCAAAGTTGTCCCAGTACTAACAAATAAACTGAAGGAACTAAAGGGAGAAAAAGCCTAAATCAAAAGGAAGACAGCAGATGCGCTTCGAATTAAACGATGAACAAAAAGAAATTAAAAAAGCCGTAAGAGAGTTCTGCCAAAAAGAATTTACACCTGAATTAGCCTTAGAACTCGACAGAAAAGAAGAATTTCCAATGGAACTCTACAAGAAAGCCGCCGAACTCGGATTCACAAGCATGAGAATCCCCGAAGAATACGGCGGACAAGGCTACGGGGTTCTCGAAGAATGCATAGTAGTTGAAGAAATGTGCAAAGCAGACCTGGATTGGGAGCAGCCATATCGCTTGGCAACCTAATGATTCCGGACGTCCTCTTAAAGCATGGAACAGAAGAACAAAAGGAAAAATATATTCCACCCTTAGCTCGAGGAGAAGCAATAGCCGCAGCGGCCTTTACAGAGCCGGAGCATGGAAGCGACATAACCCGACTTGACACAACAGCAGTAAAAGAAGGAAACGAATGGGTCATTAACGGAAACAAAACCTTCATAACTAACGCCCCAATAGCAGACTATTTCATAATACTTTGCCAAACAGACCCAAATGCTCAACCACCCTACAGAGGACAAAGCCTTTTCCTCGCTGAAAAAGGAATGCCCGAATTAGACATAGAAAAGCTCTATGGAAAAATGGGCATAAGGCCATGCATAACTGGTTCACTTTCATTCGACAACCTCAGAGTGCCGGAAAACAACCTAATTGGAGAACTAAATAGAGGATTCTATTACGCATTAGAGCTTTTTGGCGGAACAAGAATCACCATAGCAGCACAAGCAGTTGGCATAGCACAGGGGGCATTCGAAAGGGCGTTCCAATACGCCAAAAACCGAAAGCAGTTCGGCCGCCCAATAATCGACTTTCAAGGGATATCATTCAAACTAGCGGAAACGCATATGAAAATCGAAACTGCAAGACTCTTAACCTATAGGGCGGCTTGGCTCTACGACCAAGGAAAAGTTGACCCAGTTGCAACCTCAACCGCCAAAGCCTACGCAAGCAGAGTGGCCATGGAAGTTACAGACGAAGCCATCCAAATACACGGAGGATACGGCTACTTGGCAGAATACCACATAGAAAGATTCCACAGATGCGCAAAAATAACAGAAATCTACGAAGGAACCACAGAGATACAGAAACTAACAATAATAAACCAACTGAAGAAAAAGATAACCATCTAAACTCTTATTTTTATCATTTATTTTTATCATTTTACATCCAATTTCTAGTCTAAGATAATTCGCCGGAAGAAAGTAAATAGAGTTTTGAAAGCATTTTTAGGCTCCATGCATACGGCTCTTTCTGAACAGAAGTGTGAATGAGTTTAGTTTGAGTGTTGGTGCGGGGGGTGGGGTTCGAACCCACGCAGCCCTACGGCAGCAGGTCCTAAGCCTGCCTCCTTTGACCACTCGGACACCCCCGCCTACTATGGATATATCAAGGTTATTGAGAAAACAACTTACTAATAATCTTTAACGATAACAGCTGAGGCTTGAGAATTAATCCCTCCTAAAACCCCTCTTTTAACGTTCATTTCTAATATCAAAATATCACATAAAGGTGATTCGAAATACTTTAAAAGTTTGGTTTTACCGTATTAATTTTAGAAGGCCTCGGTGGCCTAGCCCGGTTAGGGCACCGCCTTGGTAAGGCGGTAGTCCCGGGTTCAAATCCCGGCCGAGGCTCCACTACACTTTGAAAATTTTGTTCAGATAGACACGTAATGTAGGATAAGACGTATTTCTCTTCTATACTCAAATATAGGAATGAATTACGATAATTAGGAATATTTTAGAAGGGACGGTGGAGAAAGGTGAAAGATTTCTGCAGTTGATTGAAATACAAAGAATTCATACCGTGCGATAGTTTGTAGAACTCTGTAATTCAAACGTGCATCAGCACGATATTAGACAAAACTTACGCAACAATAGCTTAATTTATTAGTTATTTTTTGTAGTTATTGGTTTTCTGGAAGGTGGCCTAGAATGGAGGAGTTGAATCAGGAACATGACCGTGGGATGCTAGAGAATTTGCCTCTTGAAAAGTTGTTGGATTTGTTTTTTCTACATATTCGAAATTTGTGGCGTGTTGACGGTTTATATTTCCTTGGGACAGAGGAAAGGTTTGGAACGGAAGCGGCAACCGAGATTGATGCTAATTGTTGGAAAATTTTGGCGAAAATTGAAGCTAGAGATCTGAAGAGGACTTTAGGGATAGACAAGGTTGAGGATGCTGAAACTTTGCTTTATCTGCTTCGTAATACTAGTTGGGCGCTTTATCAGACTGAAAAGGCGGTTGAAGTAGACTCTTCTAAGAAGGTTGGAGTTTTCCGTGTTGTAAGCTGTAGGGTTCAAGAGGCAAGGCTGAAGAAGGGATTAGGAATATTTCCGTGTAAAAGGGTGAGATTTGGCTATTTAAAAAGTTTTGCTGAAGAATTGAACCCAAAATTTGAAGTTAAATGCAGAGTTTGCCCTCCAGATGAGAAACCGAAGAACTATTGGTGCGAGTGGGAATTCAAGCTTAAAGACAAGACCTAAAATGGATTTAACAACTTTTTTAGTTCCTTTCTCTTTTGTTTTCTTAGCTGAACTCGGAGACAAAACGCAGTTAGCAGTGATAACGCTCTGTTCTAAGCATGGTTGGCGCTCCATTCTCAGTGGAGCAATGTTGGCATTCACCCTTATAGACGGAGTGAGCATACTGATTGGTAGAGCCATTTCTACGCTTATACCCCTGTTTTGGACGCAGCTTGCGGCGGGATTTGCTTTTATAGCAGTTGGCATTTACGTTTTGTTGAAGAGAAAAGAGGAAAACAGGATTTTAATTTCTAAAGAAGGCGGTTCAGCGTTTTTCTCATCTTTCATTTTAGTTTCTTTGGCTGAAGTTGGGGATAAAACGCAGTTAGCGGTAATTGCCTTGGCGGCCCAGTATCAGCAGGTTTTAATTGTGTTTTTAGGAGTGACCTTCGCATTTTTGGTAGTTACTGTTCTTGGAATCATTATTGGAAAAAGTCTTGTGCAGGTTATCCCTAAAAAGTGGCTAAAATTTTTTGTATTTGCCTTGTTTGTGGGTTTTGGGGTATTTTATCTTATTCAAAGCTTTTTTACTTAAAATTTTGTTTTTACTCTTTTTTAAGTAACACTTATTAGAGTGCATAATCAACCTCACTATAAAGCTAAAGGGGCATAAAATGAAGGAAAGGACAAATATAGACTCAAGGCTTTGGAAGAACATTTTTACACTCTATAAGCTAGCTGAACTTGGAGCGCATCGTAGAACAATTAAGGTTTCGACTGATTTTCTAGCTAAAAAGATGGGAGCCTCCCAGCAGACGGCGTCAAGGCATTTAATTGAACTTGAAAAACTCGGATGGATAGAGAGAAAGGTAAGTGTTGAAGGCTGTATAGTTAAAATAAGTGAAAAAGGCGTTGCACAACTAAAAAAGCTCTATTCAAGCCTAAAATTCATAATGGAAGCAGAATATCCGCCTTCAGTAACCCTTGAAGGAGTAGTATTTACCGGGCTTGGTGAAGGAGCATATTATATCACAAGAGACGGATACAGAAAACAGTTCATAGAGAGACTTGGTTTCGACCCATACCCTGGAACCCTAAACTTGAAGCTTGCAACAGAATATGACGTTAAATCAAGAATTGAGCTTGAGGCTTATCCGGCAATCGAAATAGAAGGGTTCAAAGATGAGAACAGAACTTTTGGGCCTGTAAAATGCTACCCAGCCATTATACAAAATAAAGTGAAGGGGGCGGTATTAATGGCGCTGAGAAGCCACTATGACACTTCAGTGATAGAAGTAATTGCACCAGTATTCCTTAGGAAACACTTGAAACTGGAGGACGGAAACAAAGTCAAAATCGAAGTTTTAACGCTTCCTTAAAAGCTTGATTAAATCCGATACTCGACTTTATAGACTACACGATAACGCCTTTTTGCAAAAAAGTATCCAAGTGCAAGCCCAATTACTAATCCTCCAAAATGAGCGAAGATGTTGACTCCATAACCGCTACTCATCATCAAAAGGAGGAAGGAGTAGAAGACAACAGCAATTATTGACTGGTAAATGTAAATTATGCATGCGCCGAAAATTCCGAAGATTGCCCCTGAAGCACCAACTGAAATGGTTTCTGGAGACCAGAGCAATAAAGACAAGATGTTTCCGAAAAGCCCCGAGCCAAAGTATATGACTAAATATTCTTTCTTTGTGAAAAGTCCTTCAGCTCTCAAACCAAATATGAGTAAGAAAATCATGTTACTCACTAAATGGACAATATTTGCATGAACAAACATTGAAGTGAAAAGTTGCCAATAATATCCCCGCTCTAAAACGAACTTGTTATATTGACCGAGAAAGCAGCTTACAGGCTGGCTTGTTTCCATCAGATTTCCACTTAAAATTGATGTATACATGTAGAAAATCACATTTGCTAAAGTAAGCAGAGTGGTGGGTGAATTAAAAAGGGAAGACTGTTTATTTTCCAACTGTTTATCTCCTATAAGACTCTATTATTTTGCGCATTATCTTCGAAGAGCTGTTGAGTTCTTCTTTTCCAAACTTCCCTATTTTAACAATTTTTATGTTTAACCCCTTTTCTTCAATGTATTTTCTTACTTCCCTTTCTATTCCAGTTTGGTCGTGGCCAACGGCGATTATGTCTGGTTTTATCTTTTCAATGGTTTTTTCAATGCTAAAGTCTTCATAGCCAAGTAAAGCTTCGTCAACAACTTTTAAAGCTTCAACTAAGGCTCTCCTTTGATCCTCAGGCATTATTGGTGTTCGTCCCTTACGCTTCTTAACCGTGCTATCTCTCGCAACGATAACAATAAGCCTCGCGTTTTCTCCGCCGGCTTTCTTGGCTTCTTGAAGGAATTTTACATGCCCAAGATGTAGCAAATCAAATGTTCCAGAGGCTAGGACGATCTTTCCTTGCTGAGTTTTCTTTTCACTCATTTTAATTTCAGCCGTAGACTGCTTAAAGTGCATTGGCCGAGTTTAGACTTCAATTAGTTTTCTTAGATAAATATTTAGTGCATTCTTAACACTAATGGTTTATTCAAAATAGCTAGAGGCTGAACGATGAATGAGAATTTACGGTTAAGGGTTAAAGTTTACATTCAGAAAACAAGGAAGGTTCTTGAGGAAATACGCATTAAAAGACCGTTTCCAGTTTTAAATGAAACTTTAATTGATGAAGTTTTAGATCATATTAAAAGGTATGCCGAAGACGCTGAATTCTACTTTGAAAAGAAAGATTTTGAAACTGCGTTGGCTTCGATTAGTTACTGTGAAGGCCTATTAGATGCATTAAAACTTTTGAAGATAGCCGATTTCGAATGGCCAACTGTTCAATCTTGAGAGCCACATGGGCTCAGTTCTTTAATTATTTCTTCTAATGCTTTTATGTTCGGAATTATGTATGCATTCCAGCCTGAAAGCTTTATGGATTTATCTAAGTGCTTATCTATTAACGCCGCATTCGTGTGTGAAAGTATAGCGCCAACGAAATCTTCGAATAGGCTGTCGCCAACATGTAATGCCTCCTCTGGCTTCACGTTAAATTTTGAAAGTGCTTTCGTGAATATTTCTGGTTTAGGTTTGGACATCCCTAATTTGTCGGCGTAAAATTGGGCGTCAATAAATTTTGATAAGCCAGTTTTTTCTAGCAGTATCTTGTTGTAGTTTCCTGGCCAAAAAACAACGTTGCCTATTGTGGCTGTCTTAAGACCAAAATTTTTAACAAGTGCGAGAATTTCCCTTGCGCCATTTATAACAAATTTTTCACGCGGCATTTTCTCAACTGCATTTATAGTTGCTTCTTCTAAAGCCTTGACGTCAACTTTAAGAATTTTGGACATAGCTTCAAGCATCATCAGAACCATTCTTGAACCTTCAAATTTTCCAAATCGCCTAAGAGCCTTAACTTCTTTGTAACCCTTGAAAAGTTCATTTTCTAGAATGGTTTGTGATTTACCGGTTATTTTTGATAGTTCTTCTGATATGCTTTTATAGAATATTTTTATGGAAAGCAGGGTATCCCAAACGTCGAAGCTGACGAGTTTAAGCATGATCTTCCTCCAATGGTTTGTTTACAGAGATTACCTCAGTCATGCTTGCTCATTCAATTAGTTCTTTTAAACTTTCCTCGGAGGCGCCGGCAAACACTTTAAGAGCCTCAGCCTCCATGAAATGTAGTTTTCCGGGAAAAATCAACGTATGCGGAGGCCCGCCAAAATCATAGTTTTCAAGTTCAATTAAAGTTCCAGCCTTAACAGCTGGTTTATCTGAACCCGCCCTCGCAATCCCTAACGCCAAGGTTCCTTTAGAAATAACTTTTTTCCCAATTTTCTCTTCGAGCTTCCGTAGAATTTCAATTGCTTGGCTTATAGTCATGTATCTTTTTTCTTCGGCTCTTACATCTAGAAGGCAGAGTGTATGAAGCCCCAAATTTCCATTTTCCATTATGACGTAGTATGGTGTTTCTGACAAGTAATCGTCGTTTGGAAACGGTATTGTTACACTTTTTCCGAATTTGTAATTATGAAGGCCGCTTAGGCCTATCGCCGCCGAGATTATGGACGCCGCGTGCACTACTCTTGTTTTTATTCCCATTTTTTCGGCTTGAATTCTTAAGGTTACGTGTGTAGTTGCGATTAATGGGTCGCCTGGAACTAATAGAGTAGCTTTTCCATGCATAGCGGCACTTAGAATTTTTTCTCCGTTCTCCTCCTCAAGTTCACGTCTAGAAACGGTTTCTAGCTTTTTACCGCAAAGTTTTTCCAGCTTTTCAATTGAGAGGTTAGGCATTAAACTCGTATAGGTTTCGATAAAGACTTTATTAGCTGATTTTATCTCTTCCAGTCCCCGCAGGCTGATATCTTTTTCGTTAGAGAGGCCTAAACCTATGAATACTAGCTCCTTCAATAGGTGTCATCTCTCTACTTTAGTTTGGTGTGAAAATTTAAATAGTTGATTCAATCGAACAAGATGTAACTGAGGTTTTTAAATTGAAGGCGAAAATTGATTTAAGTCTAATTGAGCCTCGAACATTACTCCTTACAGTAATATTCTCTTTCATATGGGGGCTTCAAAAACAATTAGACCCTATTATTCCTCTAATCCTACACGATTTCTATAACTACAGTTCCCTTGAAATAGCTGTAGTTGAGGCCTTCCTTAATGGAATATGGTTCCTTCTGATAGTCCTCCTCTTCGTAGCATTCTTTTACATATGCAATCGAAACTTCATTAATAAAATTGGAAGTACAATCATTTCTGCAGTTGTGGAAACGTCATTGGATTTTGGGTTGGCTATCTAGTGACTGCAAGCTGTGTGATGTTTTTAATGCCAACCGTAGATGTGGCGCCTTTTGCTTCAGTAAGCATTTCTCTAATATGGGAAGTGGCCTCTTTACTATTTTACGAGTTTGCAGCTATAGCAAGCGCTTTCCTTGTTAAAGAATGGAATAGAAAACTTGAACAAGTAGGTTTTACCGTAAAAGACATGAAAATGCCCGGAACAGTTCTCATAACTTTCATTCTTTACGTAATTTTCGGAGCGGCCTCATTAATTCTCGCTCCCATATTCGCAGTTTTTGGCCAGTTGATGGGCGGACTAACGGCTAAACTTAGAGTATTCATGGTTTCTTCCTTTTTAGTTAATGGCGTTGCTGAATTAGCTATAGGATACGGACTTTATAATGGCAAGAGATGGGGGTGGCTTTTCGCTTTTATCTCATCCACAACAGGAGTCGTTATAAACATAAGTTTGCTGATAGCTCATGTGACAGGTGGATTCGCAGAATTATGGATGTTAATAGGCCTTATCATAGCTTTACTGCTTAATCTAATAATCCTTGCCTGCCTGCTTCCAGCAAATACACGAAAATATTTCCGCTTCCTAAACTTTGAAAACAGTCAAAACCAATAAATCATCCTTAAACTTTTAGAATAATTTTGGTTGGTTAGACTATGAAGGTTTTTATTTCTGCTGATTTAGAAGGAATAGCCGGGGTTGTCCACGGCGAACACGTGTTTAGGGATGGTCGCGAGCATGACCGCGCTCGAAAGCTTATGACAGCCGAGATTAACGCGGCAATTGAAGGTGCCTTGGAAGCTGGTGCCCAAAAAATCGTTGTTAATGATTCACATGGAACCATGCGAAATATACTTCCAGAAGAACTCCATGAAAAAGCTGAGCTTATAACCGGCTCTCCTAAGCCTCTTTCCATGATGCAGGGAATAGATGACTCCTTCAACGCAGCCTTTTTCATTGGTTATCATGCCATGCCAAGCAGTTTTCCAGCAGTTATGGGGCACACATACTATGGCCGAGTAGTCTACAATGTGCGGGTAAATGGGCATCTTATGGGAGAAACAGGAATAAATGCGGCATTAGCCGGATACTTCAATGTTCCAGTCGTACTGGTGACTGGCGATCAAGCAGTAACCAAGGAGGCGCGGCAGTTACTTGGCAGGGTGGAAACGGTAACTGTAAAGGAGGCTATTGGTAGATATGCTGCCAAGTGTCTTTCGCCAGTTGAAGCTAGAAAGCGAATACGTGAAGCCGCAAAAAATGCTTTAAACAACCTTTCGGATATGAAACCTTTCAAGCTTGACAGTCCGATAACCTTTGAAGTTGACCTCATTCATGCCGGAATGACGGAAATGACTCTTATGATTCCTGGAGTAGAAAAAAGGGATGCTAGGACAGTTGCATTCACATTTGACGATTTGTTAACCGCTTTCAAGGCTTTTCGAGCTATTTTAGCCCTAGCTTCGTTGAATGTTTAGCGTGCTCGCGACCTTACCCTAGGCTCTATCAGCGTCCAAAGCCACTCCACAAATTCCCTCAAATTTTTGGTTTGAATATAGACTTCTCCTGGTCCAGTTATTCTTGTTACTAGTCCTTCTCCGCCGAGCAGTGTTTCTTTTAGGCCTCCGAATTTTGTTACTTTGTAGTCGCATGTGTCGCTGAAGGCTACTAGGTGGAAGTTGTCAACCACTAAGGTTTCTCCAGGTTCTAAGATGTGTTTGTCTATTGCTCCAAACGTGTTGATGAAAAGTTTTCCCTCCCCCTTCGCCTTTATCATAAATAAGCCTTGGCCGAAAAGTCCCTTAGTGAAGCCTTCCCATTTTACGTCTAAGTCTATGTTTTCTGTTGAGGCTATGTAGGAGGATTTCTGTATGATATAGCCTTTTCCCGGTGTTATGTCTAAGACTTCTATATCGCCTACTGGAGCTGAAACGAAGGCTACTTCTCCCGGACCATTTAGGGCAGTGTATTCGTTCACCCAAAAAGATTGACGACCTAAAAGTTTTAAACCTATACTTCCAAGAATGCTTTTCTCTCTTCTTCGCGTGTGAACCTCAATGTTTGGGCTCATATAGGTCATAGCACCAGATTCAGCAACTATTTTCTCGCCTAGTTCCAGCTTAACCACAAGCATAGAGTATGACGGCTTATACTTAATTTCATACTCCAAGTTCCTACACTCCAATTTCCAATCTTATTTGGTTCCGTTTGCTTTTAGGGTTATGCATATATTTTTATGCTTGTATGTAAGCTTTATTCAAGGAGGAAAGCGGTTGTTAATTGAAGTTCTGGGGTTAATAGGCTTAATCCTACTTGGTTTATTAATAATCCTAATAATCAAGTTGCTGTTCATGCTGGTTCCCGCGGCCATAGTGGCACTCATAGTCTGGCTGCTGACTGGAAACACATGGCTGACTGGAATAGCATTCATAATAGTAGCCGCCTTATCCATACTGAAAATTCTTTAATAAAAAGCTACCACGAAATTTAAAAGTAAACTTATTATTGTTGTCCTTTTAATGTTGATATTACGTAGGGCCCGTAGCTTAGCAAGGTAGAGCGGCGGACTAACCGCCAAGCGGGGTTAGGTTGAGGCTCTTAACCCGCAGGTCAGGGGTTCAATTCCCCTCGGGCCCGCCAATTACTAACAAAATGCTTCACATGACTATTTTGCTTTAAACGTGAATTTTAACGCTTTTTCAGGGCATTTTTCAACGCATTTTCCGCATAGGATGCAGTCTGTAGAGCTGCCGATACCGTCTGGTTTGATTATTCCCATAGGGCATTCTTCTAAGCAAACCACGCATTTTTTACATTTATCTTTATCCAATTGTATAGTTAGAAGGCTCAATTTGTTGAAAGTTCCAGCTATCGCTCCTAGTGGGCAAAGATAACGGCACCAGAATCGGCTTATAATCAGCGCTAGGATAACTACTAGGGCAAGTGTGAACATGTGAATGTAGAAGTGTAATCCTACACCTATTTCTGGATGGAGTGCGCGGAATGGTATTGCAGCAAAAAGCGAGCCTGAAGGGCAGAACTTGCAGAAAAACGTATCAAGGAAAAGCCAAGCCAAAGCGATTACAATGAATAAGGAAAAGTACTTTATGTACCAATAACGCTGAGTCCTAATTCTTCTTTCGGTTCCCTTACGAGACAACAAATCCTGTAAGGCGCCAAACGGACATGCCCAACCGCAAAATGCCCTTCCAAAAAATATTCCGTAAATGCCCAAAGAACCAACTGTAAAAAATGGAAAACGCCCATACACAATAAAATTTTGAATAATACCGATGGGACAGCCAAAAGCAGCAAATGGACAGCGTAACAGTATAAAAACGGACAGACAAACCCCGTCTTTAAAACCCGAAAAAAGCCTAAATTAGAAATAATTAAAGCTAAAAACTGAGTTATTCTTCTCTTATTGGCAATATTCATTTGAAATCGCCCTAACCTAATCCAACGCAGGATGTACAAACAATTTTAACGAGTATTTGCACTAGCTTGTACTCGGTATACCCTACAATAGCAAATAATAAGAAGGTTATAAGAGCTAAAATTCTAATTTTAAAATCTCTTTTAAAACTCAAACGATCACTCACCTTGGGTTATCAATTAACTTAAGAGTTTATCTATTTCACTTTTAAGTTTTGAAGTATAGGAACTCTGCCATCCGACTATTCTGTCGTGTATGTATCCTTCTTTATCAATAATTACATTCGTGGGGGTATACTGGATGTTATATGCATCTATCACCTCGGAAGTACCAATGAGAATTGGCCAGCTTATATTATTCTTTTCTTTGAACTGTTGAAGTACCTCAACTGCGTCATGATAAGGGTCAACATCTATGGATAACAGCACCACTTTCTCTTTATCGTATTGTTCATAGATTTTTAGCAGGTCTGTAAATTCGCTGAGGCATGGAGGGCAATGGGTGTCGAAAAAGTTGAGGATTACAACCTTTCCTTTTAAGCTTTCAAGAGAAACAGTATTACCGTCGGTGTCGCTTAACTCGAAAAGAGGCGCAAGCTCTTTAGAGGTATGTGAAGGTTGCCAAACTTCGTAGATGGCTATGCTTACAAATATTAAACCTAAGAAAAGTATTAGGGCCGATATTTTTCCTTTAGTCCATCCGGTTCTCTTTTTTGGTGCTCGTTCTCTTCTTATTCTTTCGGCTTCTATAGTCCTTTGATGCTTTATTGATATCCGCCGCTGTCTTTCTTTCCAGCTCTCCTTTTTCTTCTTTTTCTTTTTAGGCATTGCTGCGCCTTCTTCTAGAAGATTAAAATTTGTTGTTGCATAAAAAAGTAGCTAAATGATTACTATTAATTTTATTTCAACCTTCCGTTTTGGATTTTTCAGTTTTTCCACAAGTTTTCTTGATAGGTTTGCTGCTGCTTTGTCTGCTTTTATTGCTAATGTTCGGTTACAGATGTAGCTGCTTTTTCTTATGACGGCTTCAGTTCTGCTAGAGAATGTTAGTTTTGGGTTGCCGTAGGCTTGAACTATCTCTTCAATGTTTCCAACTTTTATTGTTATGGTTAGCTTTGCATTTTCGTTTTTTAATGCCGATTTAAATTCTGGTTTTAAGTCCGCTGGGGCTTTGTTTGCTGAAACTGCTATTATGCAGTTGCCCCCTTTTGTAAGCCAGTTTTCCTTGGTAATTTCAAATGTTGTCTTGTGGGTTGCAGTTATATTTTCGTGGCCTTTAGCCAAAATTATCTCAGTTACTCTCATTTTTGCCTCATAGTTGCAGTTTTAATATAATTGCGTCGTGACCGATTCCAAAGTGGTCTTGTTCGAAGCCGGAGATTCTGAAGCCAAATTTGTAGTAGAAGGGTATGGCGCTTGCGCATTTATAATGGACTTCTGCCACTATGATTTTGACTCCCATTTGCTTTAGCGTTTCCACTTCCCTTTTCAGGAGCATTTTACCTATTCCTTTGCCTTGCCACTTCTGAGAAACAGCTATATCCTCAAGAACCGCCATTTTGCCATGGGCTTCAGCCTGTGCATACCCGATAACTTCATCATTTTCATTAACTGCGACTATGGAAAGTTCAGGATTTTGTTTCAGCTCATTTAATATATGCCTTTTATAGGATTCTTTTTCAGTAAATGGGTTTGCAAGCATGGCTAGTTCTGCAACCGTTTCTAAATCTTCTTCTTTCATAGGCCTAATTCTAATGGAAGACATAGGAAACCTCCTTTACTTCCTTTACTCTAAGATTTCGACTGAGTCCACTTTTCCGTCCCCGTCTAGGTCGAAACCTTGAATAACAGTTGCAAATTTTCTTCGTCCATTATAGTTTTTGAGAACCTCCTTCCAAAACTTTGAAATCGCAATTACACATGCTTTCGTTCCAACAGCCTTATTTCCAGCTAGAACAATTATTCTCTTGGTTTTCTCCCAAGGATTAACTATTTTGGCTATTAAGCCTACGGTGTCCTGCGTATAAACTTCGCCGGTATTTTTTGAAACTAAACCTCCAAATAGGAAGCCGTGCTTGGATTTTTTCATGTTAAAGTAGATTGGCAGGTATCTGTTTACTTCTTGGGTTATTAGATTTGTGCCTGGGCCGCCTACAAGTAGTAGGTTGTTCTTTTCTTCTTTCTCGGCTTTTATGTCAACGTCTAAATTGACTACAAAGTTTTCCGGTAGTTTTACGTATTGGCCTAGAAATAGGGCGAGATGGGCTGCGTAATGTCCGTCCCTTGCAATTGTTTTGAATGGGCCGTGAGGCTCTGGGCTTCCAACAACTATTTTTCCGTTAAACTCTCCATTCTCGGTTATGAAGGGTGAAAGGAAACTTTCAAGCTTTTTGTCTAAGACTGGGAAAAGCGGCTTTTTTGTTGTTCTTTCTCCGAATGGAAGTTCCATTCCAAGCGCCGGATAGGCGGCGCGATAGTATTTTGCCATTGCCCCCTTCTTCTCTGCTTCCTTAACTACACGTACAACTCCGGCCCTAACAAGCTTTCTTATGTGATAATAGACTATCTGCTCATGAACCCCTAGCTTTTTTGAGATTTCCATGGGATACATTTCCTTTTTACTTAGCAAAAGGAGAATTTTCCACGTAAGTCTATTGAGAACAATTTTTAACTTTTGGGGATCATCAAAAATCACTATTTCCTTAACCGCCTTGAACCTTTTGTCAACAAGCAATTTTTTCTTCATTTCAGTTAGCATAAGAAGCCAGCATTATAAAAATTTTATTAACGGTTAGTGTTAAGTAAGCATAGAGACAAGTTAATTTTAAAAGGAAGTTATAAATTTTCTTTTAAAAATGAAACTTTTTTGCTAAAAAAGCTTATACAATGCCCTCTTCAAGTGTAAACACGTCAATAATTAAATGAGAGGCTCAATATGTGCGGAATATTCGGATGCCTACTTAAAGATGGCAACGCCGCGCCAATAATCCATTCTGCGTTGCATCGCCTAGAATACAGGGGATACGATTCGGTGGGGGAAGCAACCCTTCATGAAGGGAGAATATTCATAAAGAAGGACTCTGGAAAAATCGATGAAGTTCATAAAATTCTGAATTTAGATGACTTGCCAGGAAGAATAGGTATTGGTCACACAAGATGGGCTACGCATGGAGCTCCATCAAGGATTAATGCCCACCCCCACACGGACTGTAAAGAGCAAATTGCAGTTGTCCATAATGGCATAATTGAGAACTATGCCGAGTTGAAAATGGAACTTGAAGCTGAAGGCCACGTTTTTAAGTCTAAAACCGACACGGAAGTTGTTTCACATCTTGTGGAAAACGGCTTAAAAGCTGGTTTGGGACTTGTTGAAGCCGTCAGAGAAGCCGTAAAAAGGCTTGAGGGATCCTTCGCTTTAGCAGTTATTTCAACCTTTGAACCCGACAAGATTGTTTGTGCCAGAAAAGAAAGCCCGCTTGTGCTTGGAGTATCTGAAGACGGAGTTTACTGTGCATCTGACATACCAGCCTTTCTACCGCTTACAAATAAGGTGGTTGTTGTAAACGACAGTGAACTCGTAGTATTGAGCGATGAGGGGTACGAAATAAGGAGAATTGCAGATGGCGCAACTGTACTGCGAGAACCGGAACTCGTCGATTGGACTCCTGAAATGGCTGAAAAGCAAGGTTTTCCGCATTTCATGCTTAAAGAAATACATGAGCAGCCTCTATGCTTGAGGAACACCTTGAGGCTTCAGGAGCAGTATTTGGAGTTGATGACAACATTTCTTGACAGAGCAACTGAAGTTTTTCTGGTGGCATGCGGCACCTCATACCACGCTTGTTTAGCTGCATCTTACATGTTCTCTAAACTGGCTTTTCTACCCACACATCCAGTTATTGCCTCAGAGTTCATTGAAAGATATGGAAAGGCCGTGAACATTGACAGTACCATTTTGGCTGTTAGTCAATCCGGTGAAACTGCGGATACTCTTGCCGCTGTTGATTGGGCTAGGCAAAGAGCCGCAACAATACTTGGCCTAACAAACGTTATAGGTTCAACGTTAACTAGAATTTCAAGGGTTTATATCGGTCAACAGTCAGGCCCAGAAATAGGCGTAGCAGCAACAAAGACTTTCACTTCGCAACTTTCTGTTCTCGCTCAACTTGCACTTAGATTGGCTAAAAAGAGGGGAAAAGTCTCTCATGTGGAAATAGAATACTTAGAAGAGAAATTGATGCATATTCCAGATATAGTTGAAAAGGTCATAGAAAACAGCGAAGAAAAAGTTAAGCAACTGGCTAAGAAATACAAGGATAAGCAAACGTTCTTCTTCCTTGGAAGAGGCATAAGTACAGCTACAGCAATGGAGGGCAGACTGAAACTTATGGAAATAGCATATGTTCCATCAATTGCCTATCCAGCCGGGGAAAGCAAACACGGCCCAATAAGCCTCATAGAACCCGGATTCCCAGTAGTGTTCATATGTCCACACGATGAGACTAGAAAGACGCTTATAGGCAATATTATGGAAATGAAAGCCAGAAAAGCCCAAATAATAGCCATAATAGAAGAAGGGGACGAAGAAATCAAAGAACTAGCCGACGATTATATAGAAATTGTTGAAGGAGTTCCGGAAGTGCTCTCGCCAATACCCTACGTTGTGCCACTACAGTTATTCGCCTATTACATGGCTGTAGAAAAAGGATACGACCCAGACAAGCCGAGAAACTTAGCAAAGTCAGTAACCGTAAAGTAACAGACTATTACTCAGCCGCTTTTTGTTAGGCTGTTACAAATTCTTAAAATATTCTGCTGCCCTTTAAGTTGATTTGAGGTTTGGTTATGAAACATTCAAACGAATGGGAAAGACTTATCCAGAATTTGATTCGTGAGGGAATTTTACGTTCAGATAAAATTATTAGGGCTATGAAATGTGTTAAACGCGAATTGTTCCTTCCTGAACATATGAAAGATTACGCGGCTGTTGACACTCCGCTTCCGATAGGTTTTGGGCAGACAGTTTCGGCGCCACACGGTTGGGCTTAAAGGTTATAGCGGCCCAGCTGGGCGAAACATGGTTGCAATAATGAATGAAGCCCTAGAATTAGAGGTAGGCCAGAAAGTTTTGGAGGTTGGAGCTGGAAGCGGATGGCACGCATGCACAATCGCCGAAGTTGTCGCTCCAAGCGGTAAACCGAAGGATACATGGGGGCATGTGTACACCGTGGAAATAATTGAGGGTTTAGCTAACTTCGCAAGAGAAAACGTTGCCAAGGCTGGATACGGTGACAGAGTAGCGGTTATATGCCGCGACGGTTCCCTAGGATTAGCTGAAAAGGCGCCCTTCGACAGAATTCTAGTAACTGCAGCCGCACCGGACATCCCAAAACCGTTAATCGAACAGTTGAAAAGCGGAGGAATACTTATAATTCCAGTTGGTGGCATGCACCTATTCCAAACTCTGTACAAGATTAGGAAAATTGGGGAGAAAATCGTCAAAGAAAATCTTGGTGGAGTAGCCTTTGTTCCGTTAACTGGCCGTTATGGACATAAAATCTTGTAAAGACGACGTTTAGCCAAACCATCTTTCAAGGGTAGTCTTTCCCTTTGCCTCTCTTATTCCTTCCTTCATTTTCTCAAGTGCCTTGCGAACTCTGTCCTCGCTAAAGTCTCTTTCTCCACATAGGAAATTGATTACGCCTTCTACGTCTGGTTCTTTCCATTCAACCTTATAATCGTCGGTAACTTTTGGTTTCAGAAAAATTTCACGTATTTTTTCTGGTGGAACTGGAAATTCTGCTTCTTTCAGTTTTGGAAGAAGGTTTTCCAAACTTCCATGTTCTTTAATTAGTTTTAGAGCTGTTTTCGGCCCAATACCTTTTACACCTTCAGGATTATAGTCGGTTCCAACAAGTATTCCTATGTCAATAAGCTGCTGATGCGTGATTCCTAATTCTTCGAGAACCCTTTTTAATTCAACTATTTCAGGTTTAACTTCCACATAGACAGGTTTTCTTGGAAGTTTTCTTCTTCCGCTTATGGTTACGTTTCTTGCCAGTTTTGGTGCTCCATAAAGTAGCGAATCATAATCTTGGCTTGCGCAGTAGTCTGCATCACCCTTTTTAGCCATATAAGCGGCTTGAGCTTCTCCCTCACTTGGAGCTTGAACCCAAGGAATCCCCATAAGGTTTAGAAGACGCATCGCATCTTCAGCCATATAATCCTTTAAAGTAGCTGTAGCCTGCGCATACATGCGTGCTTCTTCGATTTTTCCCTCTTTAATTGCCTTTTCATACTTTACCAGAGCTTCTTCCTTCATTCTCATTCTACGCTTTATCTCAGCCTCCTTCAATGCCGGCGGAATCCCGTCGAAAACGTAAATTGGTTTTATTCCCAACTCGACTAGGTTGGCTGTTCGGTACAGTAGTCCGCTTAAATGACTTGTAATTCTTCCTTGGCTGTCTTTAAGCGGTGTTCCATCCGGCTGCCTAATTATCGCTAAAAACTGGTAGAGGGCATTATAGGCATCAACAGCAATGGATTTTCCACTTAAATCTTTAAGTTCAACAGTTGTTTTCGGAACTAAATCGCGGAGGTTAACCCCCAAAACCGATACGCCCAAACTTAACAACAATGAACTAGGCAATAAAAGTTTACTACTAGGAAAGGCAATTTTATACTGAGATAAAATGAAAGACATTTCGAAGCCTCCAAAAGTAGGTTCAACCCCTGTCATATATGATGAATTTCTAGGCTGCTTTCTAAAAATGGAATGTAATAACCCATCTGGCAGCCATAAAGACAGAGAGACAACCTATCTGATTAAGAAGTTTGGCAAAAACAAAAATTATATTGTGGCTTCCAGCGGCAATGCGGGCATTTCCTTAGCTTATTGGATGAAAGAAAAAGCAGTTGTTTTAGTTCCGGAGTCAACCCCAGAAGAAAAGATTAATGCTATTAGAAAGTTTGGTGCAAAAATTCTAGTGAAAGGCAAATACTTCTATGATTCGTACAAATTGGCTGAAAGAATATCCCAGAAAAAAGGATTAATCAACATATCCCCCGGAGTCGCTGAAAGGTGGCGAGGCGATACTACAATAAGTTACGAACTAGCAGATTTAAAGCCAGACTACGTCTTCGTTCCCTCAGCGGACCTCGTGCTAGCCTACGGAATTGCTCAGGGATTTAAAGAGATGAAAGATAAAGGCCTAATTGAAAAACCGCCTACAACAATTGCATGTGTACTTCCAAATCATCCACTAGTTAAAATTTGCAAAGATGAAGAAATCGACGAGAACCACAAAAAAGCCTTTAACTCAATTTACACCCACGGAGAAGAAGGAAAAAACGTTGAAAAAAGGTTTCTAGATCTACCATACACAAGAATAGAAACAACAGTTGAGTTAAATTCTGTGCTGCAGCTAAGCGAAAGATACCCAAATTATGATCCAGCTGTTTTACTAGCCATGTTCATTTCAAGGAAATATCACGGTAAAAAAGTTGTAATTGTAACTGGAATAAAACGTAAAAAACTAAAATCTAATGTAAAGATATAAATTCACCTTCTAATAATCTTATAATAATCTAGGAGCTGTGAAAGAATGGTTAGTAAAACAGTTTGGGCGAGCTTTCTCATAGTTTTAATCATAGTTGGTGTAGCGGCATATTTTGTGGGAGACTATTTTGGATACCAAAGAGCCCAAGTGCCAACGAAGTCATTCTGGGAACAAATTAAAGAAAAGGGAAAAATAGTTGTTGGAACAAGCGCTGACTATCCGCCATATGAATACATAAACACGACAACACAGAAAATAGAGGGATTTGACATAGACTTTGTCAATGCTATTGCGGGAGAACTCGGCATAACTGTTGAATGGAAAGACATGTCATTTGACGCTTTATGGGGCGCCCTTGAGTCGGGAACAATAGACATGATAGCTGCAGCAACGTTCCTCACCGATGAAAGAGCGGACAGATATGAATACTCGGTTCCATACTATGTGCCAACGCAGGCTCTGTTTGTACGTTCAGACAGCAATATTACCATTGAACACTTATGGGACATCGGAGAACTCGGAATTACGGTTGGTGTTCAAAGCGCAACGACAGAAGATGACTTGTTAATGGAACAAGTAAATGCAGGAAACATGTCAGAATCCCAAATTCACAGATATGACAAGGCAGACGTAATAGTTCAAGACGTGGTTAACGGACAAATTGACGCAGGTTTCATAGACAAGCCACCCGTAGAAGTCTTCGCTAAGACTTATCCAATCAAAATAATATTTGAGGTCCCAGCTGAACCATGCGTACTCTTCATGCCGAAGGGAGCTGTAGAGTTCCGTAATGAAGTCAATAAAGCAATTGTACATCTGATGAAGGACGGAACGATAGCAAGCCTTATGGAGAAGTGGTTCGCTGGAATTTAGTGTCAATAGGCAGTTGAGAGAAAGCCGCTTGGTGCATCCTATGTGGGACAAAATCTCCCATTATTTTTATCTTCTGTTGCAAGCAACGCCGACAACCCTTGAATTAACAATTTTTGGATTCGGGCTTGGAGCAGTTTTAGGTTTACCACTTGCATTTGCAAGAGTTTATGGAGGAAAAGTTCTTTCAAGAATTGTGGATGGCTACGAGAAAATCTTCAGAAGCATACCGCTTATAGTTCTCATATTCATGTTTTACTTCGCCCTCCTTCCACCATTATTTGACGACCCATTCTTGTCCTATCTTTCAGTGATACTGCCAATAGGACTAACAAGTTCCGCGTTTCAATCACAAATTTTCAGAAGCGCAATAGAAGCAGTCAGCGGACAACAGATGATCGCTGGACTTTCGCTTGGAATGACCAAACTGCAAGTAATGAGACATGTAATTTTTCCACAAATGTTCTTTTTAGCATTGCCCGGATGGGTTAATGAATACGCCAACCAGTTAAAGGATACTTCGTGGGCATACACCATAGGCATACCAGAACTCATGAGATGGGCAGACTACATCCGCGCCTCAGAACAGAAAGCAGGAATGATAACAAGCCCATTCGACTTGGTGCTTCCATACCTAATCGCTTCAATAATCTACTTCGCCCTAACTTATCCCGTCTCTAAGGCATTAAGCGAATGGGGAATGAAAAAGAAGAAATTGATGGGTTATAGCAGGTGAACAATATGGAAAAAGTCCTTAAAGTTGAAAATATCTGGAAGTCCTACGGTAAACTGCAGGTTCTTAAGGGAATATCCTTCGATATTAATGAGGGAGAAACAAAGGTAATTTTCGGCCCAAGCGGATCTGGAAAGTCAACTCTACTCCGCTGCATTAATATGTTGGATCCACCTGACAAGGGTAAAGTGTACATTCGAGGAGTTGACATTACAGATCCAAGTGTCGATTTAAACAAGGTTAGAACCAGAATAGGCATGGTTTTTCAGCACTTTAACCTCTTTAATCACTTAACAGCGCTGGATAATGTTGCATTGGGCTTACGAGTTGTTAAGAAAATGCCGAAAGAAGAGGCGAGAAAAAAGGCCATGGAAGCCTTAAAGAAGGTGAGAATGGAAAAGTGGAGTCATCATTATCCAGGTCAGCTCTCGGGCGGCCAAAAACAGAGAGTAGGAATTGCGAGAGCTCTAGCCATGGAACCCGACATCATACTATTTGACGAACCCACATCCGCCCTCGACCCGGAACTCATAGGTGAAGTGCTCAACGTAATGTTAGATTTAGCTAAGGAAAAAACAACCATGCTTGTTGTTACGCATGAAATGGGATTTGCCCGTTCCGTAGCCTCTGAGATGATATTCATCGACAACGGAGTGGTAGTAGAAAGAGGAACACCGGAACATTTCTTCACCAAACCGAAAACAGAGAGAGTTAGACGATTTCTAAGCAAGATAGGGGAACTTTACGGTAGAAAAGGAAAAACCGCTCCGGAGGGCTGATGCTCTTGTTTGATTATTTCCCAGAACTGTTAAAGGGCCTCGCCACAACTTTCGAACTTGCAGCAATAGGCTTAGCCATGGGTTTCGTTTTAGGATGGATTCTGGTGCTTCTTAGAAAATATGGTGGCAAAGTATTATCTCCAATTGCAACCGCTTATGTAGAGTTTATACGGGGAACCCCCATGCTTGTTCAGCTATTCATAATATACTTTGGTTTAGTTGAGTATGGAATAGACAACTTCACAGCGGCATTTCTAACTTTGGGCATAAACAGCGGAGCCTACCAATCCGAGTATTTCAGGCAAGGAATAGAATCAATAGGCCAAGGACAAATAATTGCCGCCCGTGCAATCGGAATGAACAGGCTTCAGATAATCCGCCACATAATACTTCCACAAGCCATAAGAATCGCATTGCCAGCGTGGTCAAACGAAGCAGCCTATCTTCCAAAATACGGAGTTGTAGCCTTCGCAATAGCTGTACAAGACATATTATCAAAGGCCAAATGGATAGTACCCACGTGGTCACTTTCACCGCTCGAAGTCTACGGAATGGTTGCCCTGCTGTTCGTAATATGCATATCAGCAATCTCTAAGATCTTGGACATAGTTTATAAAAGAGTAAAAATTCCTGGTTTCTGATAAAATCAAAATAGAAACATGGTTTTATTTCTTTAGAATTCTTCCCTTCCCCGAAGGAATGAAAGATTGAACTTCATCTATTGGAATCTTTAGAATTCTTTTACGGGCCTTTTTTGGGAACTTCTCAATTAAAGTTTTTACTATTTGTTTGGCTAAACGTCCGCTTGAAGTATCTCCAGGTACAATTTCTATGTAGATGCCAGTTTGATTCGAAATTGCTTCTGTTGGTCCACCGATTATGAGTGGCTGTCCATTTTTGAATGTTATGCCAACTGCTGTTCTAAGCGGTACGTGTCTAACATAGTTTTTCTTTCCTCGAATAACAAATGCGCCCTTTTTCAAAAATTGGCCTGGAGGTGCACTTTTACTAACTTGTTCGGGTTTTACCCAGTAAACGTCTAAGAAGCCAAGCCCCATCTTCCAAGCCTTTGAAAAGGAAGCTGCAAATTGAGCTGCTTCCATTATAGTTTTTTCTGAAGGTTTCTTTCCCCCAGTTTTAATTATTACGAACGGTGCCCCGGCAATGTCCGCGTGAAAAACTATGTCTTCTGGATCCATATACTTTTTAATAAGCAGTTCATTTGTTGTTGCATCTTTTCCTCCGAGAACGAGGAATCCTTCTGATGAGTGGAACCATCTGAACCTTTCATACCAAGCCTTCCTACGAACTTTTGCTGGAACCTTTATTCTGGTTTTTTCTTCAGCTAAAGCTTTGCTTAAGCCCATTTTTAGCTCTTCAATTCGTTTTTTGGTTTCTTTAATGGCCTCTAAAGCTCCTTTAAGCTTCTTTTCAGCCTTTTTTGATTCAGAATAATATTTTGCGGCATTTTCCTGAATTGAATGTCTAAGGTTAAGTAAAAGCTCTTCCTCATCGATTTTTATGGTAACTAACATTTTTTTAGAATCTATCTTTTGAATCGAAACTTTTGGGAAGGATATAGCCTTAACTTTTTCTACCCAGTTTCCGCCTCTTTTACGTATTTCCTCAATTCTTTGGAAGAGAGTTTGAAGTTCGTGAAAGTGT
>Ga0190354_1000002_pt1 | contig 55528 bp, 78 predicted proteins | sample 4872131213_MG_FD_163436 | JGI IMG/M metagenome (GOLD analysis project Ga0190354, IMG submission 163436) | Hydrothermal vent microbial mat bacterial communities from Southern Trench, Guaymas Basin, Mexico - 4872-13-12-13_MG | ecosystem: Environmental > Aquatic > Marine > Hydrothermal vents >...
CTGTTTCTCCAGCTGTAGAAACAACTTCGAAACTAGATGATATTGTCCAGAAAAGCTTAGAATTAGCCAAAGAAACGTTAAAGGAAAACGGAAGCTTCGCTGTTAGGTGCAGACGGGTCGGGAAACATTCGTACACAAGCATGGACGTTTGCCGCTTGGTAGGCGAAAAAATTCTCAATGAATTCTGCAACTGGAATCTGAAGGTTGACTTAGAAAACCCAGAAGTAGAAGTACAAATTGAAATCAGAGATGAAAAAGCATTCGTTTATTCAAATATTCTTTCGGGTCCGGGAGGTTATCCGCTTGGAGCCCAACCGAAGCTTGTTTGTCTCTTAAGCGGCGGCATAGACTCTCCTGTTGCATGTTGGCTTGTAATGAAACGTGGAGCTCCAACAATACCAGTTTATTTTGACAATTACCCTTTCACAGATGAGACAACGCTTAAGCGAGCTAGAGAAGTGGCTAAAAAGCTTTCAGAGTGGGCGATAGGCTATCCGATGAAGTTGTATGTGGTTCCCCACGGCCCAAACCTAATTGAGATCGGGGAGAACTGCCCAGAACGTTATATATGCATCCTATGCAAACGAATGATGTATAGAATAGTCGAGGAAATTGCCGATAAAGTAAAGGCTGCAGGCATAGTTACAGGCGAATCAATAGGCGAACAAGCAAGTCAAACGCTTTGGAACCTAAGAATACTTGACGAAGCAGCAAAGCGTTACCCAGTTTACAGACCGCTAATAGGCTTTGACAAAGCTGAAACAGAACAACTAGCTAAAAAGATAGGAACCTATGAAATTTCAATACAAAAAGCCATGGGATGCACAGCGGTTCCAAGAAAGCCGGCAACTAGGGCAAGTTTAAAAGCAATTATGAAGGCTGAAAAGAAATTAGATATACAAAGAATGGTCAGAAAATCACTTGAGAACACTAAAGTTTTGAATTTGTAAATGAGGAGTGAAGTAGCGAGGAGATTGTATGAAAGCTGGCCAAGTAGTTTGCACTTTTACATTGAAGGATGGAAGGAAAGCCGTAGTGAGAACTCCTCGATGGGAAGACTTAGATGATCTGTTGGATTTCATTAATTCGCTTGTTAAAGAGGATGCACCGATTCTTCGTACAAGCGAGGTTAGTAGAATTGAAGAGGCAGAATGGCTTGCCAGACAACTTGTGAGCGGGGAAAAGGGCGAACTTATTCATTTCGTAGCTGAAGTTTATGGGAAAGTTGTGGCTTCGGCAGAGATAAGAAAGCGAAGGGGACATCAAAAGCATGTTGGAGTTTTAGGGATAGCTGTAAAATCTGGATACAGAAGACTTGGAATAGCCACAAAACTAATTGAAGCACTGCTGGAGGAAGCTAAAAAGCAGGGATTGAAAGTAATAATTCTAGACGTTTACGAAAAGAATTTGCCAGCTTTGAATCTTTATAAAAGAATGGGCTTTAAAGAAGTTGGAAGAGTCCCAAAAGCGATTTTTTGGAGGGGAAAATGCATAGACGAAATAAGGATGGCACGTACACTAGAAGAATAAAGGTAATTTCCTCATCGACTCGTATTTCAACAATTACTTTTACACTTTATTTTCACCTTTTGAAAGCTTTGAATATAAAAAAGGTTATAAATCACGAGTCTTCAGTTGAATTGCAAAATGGTGAAATGCAGTGCCAGAGTGGGGATACTCAATAACCCATTTAGATCCGGAACGTACCGTTAAGGCTAGCGGGCGTGAGCTTAGGATATCCCATAAAGCGGCCCGCGAAATATGTAATACTATTAAGGGTATGCGTTTGGAGCAGGCTAAACGTTATTTACGCTTAGTTATTGCTAAGAAGCAGCCTGTCCCGTTTAAGCGGTTTAGGAAGAAGGTTGGACATAAAGGGCAGCTGCAAAAGGCTGATGCTGGAAAATATCCGGTTAAGGCTGCTAAACATATTTTGAAGGTTTTGGAGAACGCTGAAGCAAATGCTGAAAATAAGGGGTTAGACACTGAAAGCCTCAAAATAATTCATGCTTCAGCTTATCCGGGAATGAAGATAAAGCGGTATCAGCCAAGAGCCTTCGGAAGGTCATCTCCAAGGTTTCAAACCTTAACGCATGTTGAAATTGTTTTAGAGGAAATGGAAAGACCTGTGGAAATTGAGGAGGAAAGCTGATAATGTCAACAGTTAAGCATTTTATATCTGAATCCGTTAAGAAGGCTCAAATTGACGAGTTCTTACAGAAAGAACTTGAAAATGCAGGTTACGGCGGAGTTGAAATAACAAAAACTCCGCTTGGGACTCATGTTGTAATATATGCTATGCGGCCGGGAGTAGTAATTGGAAGAGGAGGAGAAACCATACGTAAGCTTGCTAAAACACTTGAAGAGAAGTTCAGTCTTCCAAATCCGCAGATTTCAGTTGCAGAAATAGAGGTTCCAGAGCTAAATCCCTACATAGTTGCAACACGCATAGCCTCAGCCCTTAGGCGGGGAGTCCACTTTAGAAGAGCGGGCTTTTGGGGTCTAAACCAAATCATGGAAGCAGGAGCTTTGGGAGCCGAAATAATAATCAGCGGAAAACTTAGAACAGAAAGGGCCAGATATGAAAAGTTCAGAGCTGGATATCTCCCGAAAAGCGGAGAACCAGCCATGAGGTACATGCGTAAAGCGGAAGTTCACGTCCAACTTAAACCTGGAATATTCGGCGTTAAAGTTAGAATAATGCCTCCAGACGCAGAATTTCCAGACAAAGTGAAGATATTAAAATCTCTAGGGAAAGTTCCTGAAACCGAAGAAAGCAAGACTGAAGAAGAAAAAGTGGAGGTTGAAAGCTAATGCCAATAATCAGAGTTAAAGAAATTCGGGAAATGAGCCCGGAAGAGAGAAAAAAGAAGCTAGATGAGCTTAGAACAGAATTGATGAGAATAAAAACTATGATTAAGGCAGGAGGCTCCATGGAGAACACTGCCAGAGTTAGAGAGCTTAGAAAAGCCATTGCAAGAATACTTACAATTGAAAACGAAGAAAAAAGAGCTAAGGAGAAAGGTAAAAGATGAAAGTAACTCCGGCACTGCTACGTCATGAATTCATAGGGCTTGAAGCAAAAGTAGTTAAAAGCACACACTCGGGATATGTGGGGCTCTCCGGAAAAATAATTGATGAAACTAAAAAAACATTAGTTATACTTGGAAAAGACGGAAAAAGAAGGGTTATACCAAAAGAAGTAGCTGTTTTCCACTTCAAGCTTCAAGACGGCACAGTTGTTGAGGTAGACGGAAAAGCCATTGTTGGAAGACCTGAAGAGAGACTTAAAAGAAAAATTAGGAGGCTATGGTAATGGCGCTTTCATTAAAAAAGCCTAAAAAATCCTGTAACGATAAAAACTGTCCATTTCACGGGAGCCTTCCAGTTCGTGGAAGAATTCTCGAAGGAGTAGTTGTCAGTGCGAAAATGGATAAAACAGTAATTGTCAGAAGGGACTACCTACACTATGTTCCGAAGTTTAAGCGCTACGAAAGAAGGCACAGTCATATTCCAGCCCATAATCCTCCATGTATAAATGCAAAGGAAGGAGAGAGAGTAAAAATCGCTGAGTGCAGGCCAATAAGCAAAACAGTTTCGTTTGTGGTTGTTGAAAAGCTGGAGGAAACGTAAAATGGCAGCCAGAGCTAGAAGAGCGCTCTTAGTGAAAGGAGTTGTCGGTCAAAGACCCAAAATACCTAGAGGACTCCCCGCTGGAACCCTTATCAGATGCGCAGACAATACTGGAGCTAAGGTGTTGAGGCTTATCCAAGTTATAGGTTATAAAGGCCGTTTGAGGAGAATTCCGTCTGCTGCAATAGGCGACATGATAGTTGTTTCAGTTAGGAAAGGTACGCCTGACATGCGGAAAAAAGTTTTCCATGCAGTTGTTGTTAGGCAAAGGATGCCGTACCTCCGCCCGGAGGGAATCTGGGTTCAGTTTGAAGATAACGCCGCTGTGATAATGACTCCTGAAGGCGAAATGAAAGGCTCCGAAATTAGAGGGCCAGTTGCAAGGGAGGCCGCAGAAAGATGGCCAAGAATAGCAAGTGCAGCAAGCATAATAGTTTAGGTGATGAAAATGGCGAAAACTTTAACATCCAAACCTTCAAAACAGCGTAAAAAGCTATATACTGCCCCGCTTCATGTAAGGTCTAAAATTCTTTCCGCACCCTTATCACCTGACTTAAGAGAAAAATACGGTTTTAGGTCTCTTCCAATTCGCGTAGGCGACAAGGTTCAGATTTTAAGGGGCGACCATAAGGGTTTTGAAGGAAAAGTCTTGAAAGTCGACCGCAAAAAATATCGAATTTCAGTAGAAGGAATCACCCGTGAAAAAGTTGACGGAACAACGATAAATGTTCCAATACACCCGTCAAAAGTCATGATTACCGAATTGAATCTTGACGATAAGTGGCGAAGGAAAAAAATTGAAAGGAAAAGGAAAGCTAAAGAAGCCGCTGAAGAAAGAAAAGCGAAAAAGGAAGAAGCTGAAAAAGTTGAAGAAGAGGAAGTAAAGGCTGAGAAAGAAGAAAAGAAGGAAAAACGAAAGAAGAAAAGGAAAACTCGGAGAAAGACAGCAACAAAGGCTTCTAAGAGAAAGAAAGCTGAGAAGGAGGAGGAGTAATTTTGGGTAAGAAAGGAGGAAGTAGACACCTTAAACGGAAGCCAGCTCCGAAACATTGGTCAATTCCAAGGAAAAAATTCGTGTGGGCTGTTAAACCTAAACCTGGCCCCCATCCAATTTCAAAATGCTTACCCCTCATACTTATAATGCGGGACATCCTAGGCTTTGCAAAAACTAGAGCAGAAGCAAAAAAGATCATTTCTCAAGGCAAAGTTTTAGTTGACGGAAAAGTTCGGAAAGAGGAGCTCTACCCCGCCGGACTAATGGACATAATTGAAATCCCAGAAGTTGATAAAGTTTTTAGGATACTACCATCCCGAAAGGGTTTAACTCTTCACCCAATTGAAAAAGAGGAAGGCAAATTCAAGCTTTGCAGAATAGAGAATAAAACTGCAGTAAAAAATGGCCACATACAACTCAATCTACATGACGGAAGCAACATACTCGTGAAGGTGGCTGACCCTAAAAATCCAGAAGAAGACACCTACAAAACGTTGAACACACTTAAAGTTAGTTTACCTGAAAGAGAAATCATTGAACAATTCGAGCTTAAAGTTGGAGCCCCAGCGATAATAACTGGCGGAAAAAACATGGGAAGATACGGAAAAATTGTTGAGATAGAAGAAAGGCCGGGGAAGAAACGTAGAAACTTGCTTGTAACGCTTGAAGACCCCAAAGGGGAACGTTTCCAAACAATACTGGACTTCACATTTGTCGTTGGCGACAGCGAACCATGCATATCTATACCGGAGGTAAGTTGATGACCTCGGCTCCAACAGAGGAAGAAATTCGAAAAAAATGGCAAGAAAATCCTATGCTTAAACCTAGAATAGAAAAAGTGACAGTAAACATTTGTGTTGGAAAGTCTGGGGAACCATTAGAAAAAGCATCGAAGGTCCTTGAGGAGTTAACGGGCCAGAGGCCTTCCAGACGTAAGGCCAGGCAGACCATACGTGATTTCGGCATAAGGAAAGGTGAACCAATCGCTTGCGTTGTAACTTTGAGGAAGGAGAGAGCAGTTGAATTTTTAAAGAAGGCTTTTCAGGCGATTGGTAACAAGCTTTCTAAAGGTTGTTTTGATAAGTTTGGAAATTTCTCTTTCGGAATTAGGGAACATATAGATATTCCGGGAACCAAGTATTCGCCTGAACTTGGAATTTACGGAATGGATGTTTGCGTCTCCCTTGAACGGCCTGGATATAGGGTTAAAAGGAGACGTAGGGCCAAATCGAAGATTGGTAGAAGGCACCTGTTAACTCCAGAAGAAGCCATGGTATTTATTAAGGACGAATTCGGCGTTGAAATAGTGTAGGTGATAGGTTTGGCTAAACAAAAGCCTAAAAAAGTTCGAAAGTATGGGAAGGGTAGTAGACCGTGTAGACGTTGCGGTTCCTACGGCCCAGTGATTAGACGTTATGGTTTATATTTGTGTAGGCAATGCTTTAGGGAAGTAGCCAAAAAATTGGGATTTAAAAAATATGAGTAGAGGCTGAAAAACTTGACTATGATGGACACTTTGGCCAACGGCCTCACAACCATAATGAATAACGAAATGCGAAGGAAGAAAGAATGCGTAATTACTCCAGCCTCTAAACTTTTAGGCAGAGTTTTAAGAATTATGCAGTTAAACGGTTATATAGGAGAATTCGAATTTATCGATGACGGACGTTCCGGAAAGTTTAAAGTTCAGCTTCTAGGCAGAATAAACAAATGCGGGGCCATAAAGCCAAGATATCCCGTTAAAACTGACGAATTTGAAAAATGGGAGAAACAGTTCCTCCCAGCGAGAGATATAGGCTTACTCATAGTTTCAACTCCGCAGGGTGTAATGTCACATAAAGAGGCCAAACAAAAGAAGATAGGGGGAAGACTACTAGCCTACGTCTACTAGGAGAAAAATCAAATGCAAGCGGTTGAAGTAGCAAAAACGATTGAAGTCCCAGAAGGCGTTGAGGTTAGCATAGAGAATAAACGTGTAACAGTTAAAGGAGAGAAAGGTACCCTAACACGCGACTTTTCCTCAGCCCCAATTGAAATCGAACTAGAAGACGGAAAAGTAAAGGTTTACGCTAAATGGCCCCGTAAAAAAGAGGCCGCCCTTGTAGGCACGATTTCAGCGCATATACAGAACATGATAACAGGAGTCACAAAAGGGTTTACTTACAAATTAAAAATAGTCTTTTCACACTTTCCAATCTCAGTTAAGGTTCAAGGAGACAAAATTTTAATAGAAAACTTCACCGGCGAGAAAACTCCGCGAATAGCTAAAATTGTTGGAACCGCAAAGGTTACGGTCAAAGGTGACGACGTCATCGTTCAAGGAATAAACATAGAAGACGTCGGACAAACAGCCGCAAACATCGAACAAGCAACAAAAATCAAGAAAAAAGACCCCAGAATCTTCTTAGACGGCATATACATTTACGAACGAAAAGAGGGAATGGAAGATTGACACCTAAGAAAAAATCAGAAGAAAATTCAGCTGCAAACACTGAATTAGCCGCTAAAGAGAAGGCCTTAAAGCTACGTGAAGCCCTAAAACATAAACGACCAGATTTTGTCCGTCAGGAAAGTTGGCGATATAAGAGAATTAAGGAAAACTGGAGAAGACCCCGCGGATTAGACAGCAAAATGCGAAGAAAAATCAAGGGTTGGCCGAAATGCCCTGAAGTTGGATATAGAGGACCAAAAGCTGCAAGAGGGCTTCATCCATCCGGTTACGAGGAAATTCTCGTTTATAACCCAAACGATTTAGATAAAGTTGACCCAGAAAAGCAAGCTATTAGAATTGCCCACACAGTTGGAATTAAAAAAAGAATGGAAATAATAGCGAAAGCTACTAGCAAGAAAATTAGAATTTTGAACCCGAAGGAAGCAGAACTGGAACTGGAAGAAGAAAGAGAAAGGCTTGAAGCTGAAGAAGAAGCAGAACTGGAAGAAGAAAAGGCTAAAGTTGAAGAAACTGAAAAAGAAGAAGGCAAAAAAGAGAAGAGAAAAAGGGGTAAGACTAGAAAAACCAAGAAAAGAAAGAAAACAGAGAAAGGTGAAGAAAAGTGAGCTTAAAAAGTCAGCGGAGACTAGCGGCTAAAATACTGAAAGTTGGGGAAAACAGAGTATGGATAAATCCAGACCGCATAGATGACGTTCAAGCAGCAATAACACGTGAAGAAATAAAGAAACTTATCCATGAAGGCGCAATTAAGGCTCTCCCCAAGGAGGGAGTCAGCAGAGCTCGCGCCAGAATTATACATGCAAAGAAAAAGAAGGGATTGAGGAAGGGACCGGGAAGCAGAAGTGGAGCCTCGGGGGCTATCATGAGTAAAAAAGAGGCTTGGATGAAGAAAATTAGAGCTTTAAGGAGGAGGCTTCGAGAGCTAAGAGAAAAGCGCATAATAACTGAAAGTGTTTACCGAAAACTTTACGTGATGGCTAAAAGTGGAAGATTTGAATCTAAAGCCGAACTTGAAAATTACATTAAGGCGCAAGGCTGGTGGAGAAAGCGTTGACAGCGAAGGGTCCAAGATATCGTGTTCCATTTCGGAGAAGAAGAGAGGGGAAAACGGATTATCGTGCGAGAAAGGCCTTAATCCTCTCGAAACTTCCCAGAATAGTTGCACGTGGCTCCTTAAATCACATGACAGTTCAAGTAGTAAAAGCAAAAATTGAAGGAGACGAAGTTTTAACTTCTGCCCACTCAAAGGAATTAACTAAAAAGTTTGGCTGGAAAGGCCCATGCGGAAATACTCCAGCCGCCTACTTAACGGGATTTTTATGCGGACTAAAAGCTTTAGAAAAAGGAATTAAAAAGGCAATTTTAGACATAGGCCTAAAAACCCCCACTAAAGGCAGTAAAGTTTTTGCGGTTTTAAAGGGCCTACTAGACGCTGGAGTTGAAGTTTCCCACGGAGAGGAGAAACTACCAGATGAATCAAGAATAAGGGGAGAACATATAGCAAATTACGCTAAACAACTTGCAACAGAAAATCCGGAAGAATACAAGAAAAGATTTTCTCAATATCTGGCTAGAAGATTAAAGCCTGAAAAACTTCCGGAACACTTTTTGAAGGTGAAGGAGAAAATCTTAAAGGCGTTTAAAAAGCCTGAGAAAAAGGCTAAAGTTAAAAAGCCAGCAAAGAAACGTAAGGCGAAAGCAAAGGCAAAAACAAAAAAGGTTTCTAAAAAGCGTATTGGAAGGAAAAAGGCTAAAGGAGAGGAGAAAGAAAAGTGAGCAGTTCACGTAGACGATTAAGCCGTATAAAAGAGTCACTTGAAGAGTGGGTTCCCAGAACCAAGCTTGGAAGAATGGTTCGTGAAGGGAAGATAACTTCAATTGAAGAAATATTTATGGAAGGATACAGAATTCGGGAACCCGAAATAGCGGACATTTTAATTTCAGACCTAGAGGAGGAAGTTATAAACATAAGCCTAGTTCAGAAGCAAACAGACGCCGGTGAACAATCAAGATTTAAGGCGATAGTAGCTGTTGGAAATCGAAACGGCTATATTGGCCTAGGCTCGGGAAAAGCCAGACAAGTGCGAACAGCCATTGAAAAAGCTGCTTTGGACGCCAGACTTAACATAACTCCGGTTAGGAGAGGATGCGGAAGCTGGGAGTGCGGATGCGGAAAGCCCCACTCGTTACCATTCCAAGTTAGAGGAAAATGCGGAAGCGTCGAAATAGTGTTAATTCCAGGCCCAAGAGGCCTAGGACTAGTCGCAAGTGAAATAGCGAAAATAATTTTGGGCCTAGCCGGAGTGAAGGACTGCTGGACGAGAAGCTACGGGTCAACAAGAACTGTTCCATCATTCGCTTACGCAGTTTTCGATGCCTTAAAGAAAACCTATGAGCTTGTAACCCCAAGCGACTGGGTGAGATAGTAATGGCGGAAAACCCAAAATGCCTACTTGTGGTTCGAATACGCGGCGTTATAGATGCGCCAGGAGACGTCAAAGACACATTAAAAATGTTAAACTTGAAACGAAACAATCACGCTGTGATTATTAGAGATACGCCGTCCTACCGCGGCATGCTTCAAAAGGCCCAAAACTACATAACTTGGGGAGAACCAACCGAAGACACCGTAGTTGAGCTTATAAAAAAGCGTGGGAGACTGCTCGGCGACAAGAAAATCACAGATGACTACGCTAAAAAGGTTGGATTTAAATCTGTTGAAGACTTAGCCAAGGCTGTTTTTGAAGGAAAAGTTGATTATGGAAAGCTTCCTGAAATAAAGCCGTTTTTCAGGCTGCATCCTCCTTCTAAAGGGTTTAAGGGTAAGATTAAGAAAAGCTACAAGATGGGCGGAGAAACAGGCTATAGAGGAGAAGCAATTAACCAACTGATTGAAAGGATGATTTAACCAAACACTTTATAGAGAGTTAGGTTCATTTTGAATTAGGCTTATGGGGGAGAAGGAACTGAAGGATAAAAAGAACAAGAAACGTTCTCCATGGTTCGACATCTTCGACGAAATAAAGAAACTTGAAAAAATGATGGACGAACTCATGAAAAGCATAGAATCCTCAAACAGATATGCTAGAAGACATAAACCAACCTACGGTTTTTCTAGAACATTTACGAGAAATAAAAAACCTGTAGTCAAAGGGTTTAGACGATACACTAAAGAATATTTAAGCTCCGAAATTAGGGACCAATACGAGCCATTAATAGACGTTTTTGACGAGAAAGACAAAATAAGAATTGTAGCGGAGGTTTTAGGTATTAAAAAAGAGGATGTAGACATTTACGCCACAGAAGAATCATTAACAATTTCCGTTCACGATGAAAATATGAAGTTCTATAAGGAAATAGCCCTTCCCGCCAAAGTAGACCCAAAAACTGCAGTTGCCAGATACAAAAATGGCGTTTTAGAAATCTACCTAAAAAAGACTAAGGGAAAAAGTCTTTTCGGCGGCCAGAAAATTTTCGTGAAATAATGCGGAAAGAATTTATGTTTGATTGCAAAATATGATTGAGCGCAAAGCCTGTTGAGGACTCCGCTATGCCGCATAAACTTAGAAAAACAAGGAAAAAACGTGGAAGCAGAACATGTGGCTATGGTAGGGTGGGCCAGCATAGAAAGTCGGGAACAAAAGGCGGAAGAAGAGCAGGCCGCCATAAACACTTATGGTCATACGTATTAAGGTATGAACCAGACTACTTCGGCAAGAGAGGATTTACCTCCCCAAAATCGCTTCAAAGAGTTGAAAATCCAATTAATGTTGGACAGCTAGAAGAATTAATTGATAAGCTTTCCCTAGAAGGAAAACTGGAGAAGAAGAACGGCAAAATATTTGTTGACTTAGAAAAGTTTGGGTATACAAAACTTCTAGGGATGGGAAGAATAGACAAAGCTGTGGTTGTAAAAGTTCCGGGTTTTTCGGTTTCGGCGGCGGAAAAAATCAGAGCTGCCGGAGGCGAAATATTAGAGGGGAAAGGCAATAAAATTAATTAGGTTAAAGTAAACCTTGCTAGGATAGATACAACAATAAAAGGGAAAATCGATGGCGGGCAGATTCCTTTCACTGTTTAAGCCAATATCGCGTTATTTACCTGTAATTAGCCCTCCGAAACGTAAAGTAAGGTTCACTGAGAAAATATTCTGGACAGCAATAGTTCTCATCCTATACCTCATAATGTGTGAAATTCCACTCTACGGAGTCGCTGGAGGGGGATGGGAACTCACCTACATGCGAGTTATATTCGCATCGAGAAGAGGAACCCTAATGGAGCTGGGCATAGGCCCAATAGTTACCGCGGGCTTAATCCTCCAGCTTCTCGTAGGAGCAAACATGATAGAATGCGACATGACAGACCCAGAGGATAGAGCACTCTTCACCTCTGCAAGTAAAGCCTTCTCCATAATATTCACTGGAATTCAAGCCTCAGCCTACATAATCGGAGGAGTCTACGGCCGCCTCGACATGATAACATCAATGATAGTTTTCCTCCAACTCGTTGCAGCAGGAGTTGTCATCATACTTCTCGACGAACTCGTCCAAAAGGGGTGGGGCATAGGAAGCGGAGTAAGCCTATTCATATTAGCCGGAGTCGCTCAGCAAATATTCAATCAATGCTTCTTCCCAACTGGGGGAATATTCCCAGCAATAATTTCAGCTTTGGCCAGCGGTGACTCACTAGCTCCGCTTTTCATTAGGCAAGGCCCTTCAATCCTTGGTTTTATAACAACAATTGTGGTCTTTTTCATAATAATCTACTTAGAAGGAATACGCGTTGAAATCCCCATAGCTCATGCCATGTATAGAGGTTACAGAGGTCGATACCCCATTAAGCTACTCTACGTATCGAACCTGCCTGTGATATTTGCATCAGCGCTTTTCGCAAATGTTTACTTCTTCTCTCAACTTCTTTGGAACAGTTATGGAAATAGTCCAAATCCAACCGTCAAGTTTTTCGTTAGTCTTTTGGGAACGTATAGCACAGGAGAACGGGGGCAGTTAATCCCTTCAGGGGGCTTAGTTTACTATGTTACCTCTCCGAGGTGGCTTGGCGGCGTAGCAGCTGACCCGCTGAGGGCATTTGGTTATACAGCGATACTTGTTATTTTCTGTGTTGTCTTCTCTGTAACTTGGCTTGAAGTTGGAGGGTTAGGCCCTTCAACAGTAGCAAAACAGCTTGTTGACTCTGGAATGCAGATTCCAGGTTATAGGAGATCCGCCAGACCAATTGAATCTTTGTTGAAACGATACATTCCGCCAGTTGCAGTTTTAGGCGGCATAATTGTTGGCTTAATAGCCGCTTTTGCAGACTTCTTAGGTGTTTTTGGAAGCGGTATGGGAATACTCCTATCAGTAGGCATAATCTACCAGTATTATCAGGCAATAGTTCAAGAAAGAGCAGCGGACATGTATCCAGCCCTTAGAAGGTTCCTTGGAAAGTAGGCTGGAGGAAACATGAAAAAATTAGTTGTAGTTACTGGAATTCCGGGAACCGGAAAAACAACTGTGTGCAATGAAGTGGAAAAAATAGCTGAAAAAAGAGGTAAAGAAGTTAAGACAGTAAACTTTGGCACAGTTATGGTTGAACTTGCAAAGAAAAGGGGTAAAGAACTGCATAGAGACGACATAAGAAAGCATTCAATAGATTTTCAGCAGAAACTCCAAATTGAGGCGGCAAAAAAGATAATGGAAAAAGCGAAAAACGTGAAGGGATGCTTAATTGTTGACACCCACATGGTTGTAAGAACTCAAGAAGGATACTTCGCTGGATTACCCCACAGAGTTCTTCAAATTTTAAACCCAGAAATCTTCATTCTAATAGAAGCCACTCCAGAAGAAATCTTAACAAGGAGATTTAAGGACGCCGACAGAAAAAGAGATAAAATTTTGGAAGAGGAAGTTCTCGAAGAACTTTCCTTCTCTAGATTCTTTGCAGCATCGTGCGCTTCCCTAACTGGAGCGCCAGTGAAAATAGTTAAAAACCCCGATGGGAAACAAGTTGAAGCAGCAAAAGAAATATTGAAGTTACTGGTGGAAGAGTAATGATGGATCTGAGCGGGCTGTTATCATCTCAAACAATTGGAGCTATGATAACTATATTATTAACTGCCATGATTATTTCATTAATTAACGCCGGAATTTACCGCCTATTAATAAGTAAGATGATAGGTCTAAAAGAATATAGAAGATTGCAAAAAGAGTTAAGAAAATTACAAACTGAATTTCGCCGAATTTTAAGATCAAAAGATCAAAAAGCTATAGAGAAGTTCGAGAAAAAGCGCAAAAGAATGCTCCAGATACAAGCTAAAATTATGAAACCACAAGGATACCTTTACTTAATAAACTTCAGTTATATACTAGTCTGGTGGTTCTTTTTACCGGCGTTTTATAATGTAGAACTTATCGCCATAATTCCTGGAATTGCAAAGCTTTCGGGATATTGGGGAGTAGTCGTATGGTATTTTCTTTGCTCAACCCTTTTCGGAACTTTATTCCATAGAATTTTTGGTATAATCGTCGAAGAAGAGGGGGAAGAATAAATTATGCCTAAGCCTTCACTTAGAACAAGAAGTAGAAAAAGGGTTCAGAAAAAGTTGCCAGGCGGAAGAATAACTGTACATTATAAGAAGGAAAAGTCTAATCCAGCGAAGTGTTCAAGATGCGGCCAAATACTACATGGAATTCCACGATGCCATCCTTCAGAGCTTAGAAAATTAACAAGAAGCCAAAGGAGAATAGAAAGAATGTACGGCGGTCAACTCTGTGCAAACTGCCTAAAAGAATTGCTAAAAGAAACTGTTAGAAGCAGCTATCCAAGCTAAAGCAGCGGTATAACAGATGAAAAGGAAAATAGTCATCTGTATAAGTGGACTGCCGGGATGTGGAAAAAGCACAGTTGCGAAGAAAATTGCTGAAAAGTACGGATTAAAATACGTTTCCGGTGGAGACGCATTAAAAAAGTTGGCGGTTGAGGCTGGCTTTAAACCTTCAGGCGAAGACTGGTGGGAAACAAAAGAAGGAATGCGATTTCTCAGTAAAAGAATGGAAGACCCAAAGTTTGACAGGAAAGTTGACGAAAAACTCATCGAAATGGCAAAGGAGGGGAACATTGTCTTAGACAGCTGGACAATGCCGTGGCTTTTGAAAGAAGGATTCAAAATATGGCTTGACGCCCCTCTGGAAGTTAGAGCAGCCAGAACAGCTAAAAGAGATAATATAAGCCCCGAAAAAGCCATACAACTCCTCAAAGAAAGAGAAGAAAAAACAAAGAGAATATACGAGAAACTTTATGGCTTCAGCCTAGGCGAAGATTTTTCACCTTTCAACATAGTATTAGACACGGAAAAACTTGACGCTGAAGAAGTCTTTAAGACAATATGCCTAATATTAGATCGAATGCTTTTGAAGCATGACACATAAATACTAGTTCTTATCTTTTCTCTTAAGCTAACTGGGAGGATTAGAGTTGCCCGCTGTTGAAGTTGGAAGAATCTGCGTTAAAATTGCGGGAAGGGAAGCTGGAAGGAAATGCATAGTAGTAGACGTAATTGACAAAAACTTCGCCTTAATAACTGGTCCAAAACAAATAACCGGCGTTAAAAGGCGAAGAGTAAACATAAATCATATAGAACCAACACCGGAAAAAATCGAAATCAAACGGGGAGCGTCAGACGAAGAAATAATCGAAGCCCTAAAAACCGCCGGAAAACTTGAAGAAATGACAAAAGTTATAAAACCAAAAATAGCATAAACCTAACCCCAACTTTTAAGTAACCACATAATTCTCATTCCATTTTGAAAAGGGAAAAGTCATGCAAAAAAATATTCCGCCTTGGCAAGTAAAGAGAGAAATAATAACAAAAAATGAGGAAAAAACGGATCCACGTTACGGATACAAACCTGAAGAAAGACCCATAAAGGAATACGTAAAATTCGGAATAGTAAACTTAGATAAGCCTCCCGGCCCGTCAAGCCACGAAGTAACAGCATGGGTAAGGAAAATCTTAGGGGTAAAAAAAGCCGGTCACGGAGGGACCCTCGAAGCCTCACCTGAGGCTGGGGAAATCCCAAAGTGACTGGAGTTTTACCAATAGCCCTCGAAGAAGCAACAAAAATAATTCAAGCCCTACAGTTAGCTGGAAAAGAATACATATGCGTCATGAAACTTCACGGCGAAGTTTCAGAAGAAAAACTGAAAGAAGTCTTTAAAGAATTTGAAGGAACAATTTACCAGCGGCCTCCGTTGAGGGCCTCTGTCAAACGTAGACTAAGAACTAGAAAGATTTACTATTTGGAACTGCTGGAGAAAGATGGAAGAAACATCCTTTTTAGAGTTGGATGTGAAGGTGGAACATACATCCGCAAACTATGTTATGATATAGGTGAAGTTTTAGGCTGCGGGGCCCACATGCAAGAACTGAGACGAACAAGAGCAGGTCCCCTAACCGAAGAAGAAAACTGCATAGACCTATACGACCTATCCTATTATCACGGCTTATGGAAAGAAACAAAAGATGACGCATACATAAGAAAAATTATTCTGCCAATGGAAAAAGCCTTAGATCATATTCCAAAAATTTTCATAAGGGACTCAGCCGTGGAGGCTATATGTTACGGAGCAAACCTAGCTGCCCCGGGCGTAGTTTCCCTAGAAACTGGAATATTAAAGGATATGACTGTTGCCATTTTTACGTTAAAAGGCGAAGCAGTTGCATTGGCTAAGGCCTTAGCTTCAACAGAGGAAATTCTAAGCATGACCCGCGGTTTCGTAGCCAAAACAAAGAGAGTTCTGATGCCTAAGGGCGTTTACCCCAAAATATGGGGGAAAAGCTCAAGTGTTTAAAGAAAACGATGAAGCAATCAAAAGAAAAAGTACGACTCATTACTTTTCTGAAAAACCCGAAACAAAACCAAAATACGGAATTATCCGCGTTTACCTTAGAGGAAGATACTTCGAATTTTTGACTTCTTCAGGGGTGTTCTCACCAAAACGTATAGATTTGGGAACCCGTCTGCTCATAGAATCAATGGTACTACCCGAAGAAGGATGCATTCTCGATTTAGGATGCGGCTACGGGCCGGTTGGAATAGTAGCAGCCACTCTAAAACCCAAACTCCAAGTTTACATGGTTGACATAAACGAGAGAGCAATAAAACTCGCAAGAGAAAACGCCAAAAGAAACCTTACTGAAAACGTTAAGATAATGCAAGGTTTTCTCTACGAACCAGTTAAGAAGCTAAAATTTGACGCAATACTCTGCAATCCTCCAATAAGCGCAGGAATGAAAACAGTTAAGAAAATAATCAACGAAGCCCCAGCGCATTTAAAGGAAAATGGAATGCTAGAAATAGTGGTTCGTTCAAAAATTGGAGGAAAAACAATAAAAGAGTTTATGGAAAAAACTTTCGGAAACGTTAAAGTCCATGCAATACAAAGCGGATACCGAGTGCTAATCTCAAAAACTTAAAAACACCGTTAACATTCAGAAGTAAATGAAAAGCGCCGGGGTCTCCTAGAGCGCATAAACCGCGGGAAATCCGGTAGGGAGCGGGCCTGGAGAGTAAAAGTTAGCATAGAAACCTTGCAAGCCCGTGGCCCATTCGGGCCGCGTGGGTTCAAATCCCACCCCCGGCGCCAAATTATGCAGGCTAAACTTAAAGTCAAAATCTAAAAGATTCTCAAATTATGTGTTTATTCTTTTACTTTTATTAGATAGATTATTGTACCTATTAGGCTGACCATCGCGGCTACTTCAAATGTTGTAGTGTATGCTTGGGCTTCAGAGAACCCTTGAGCAATCAAGTAGTCGGCTACTGGTCCTCCTACAACTGTGCCGGCTATTCCAAATGATATTCCATTAATAGCGTTATACTGCCCAAACAGTCTTCCTCTTCGTTCCGCTGGAATAAGTTCTGATGCAACTAAATAGCCTACAACATTTATGAAAGCCATGGATACTCCGCTTAGACTATTGATTATTATCATTTGCTCAACATTTTGGGCAATTATGTAAAGAAGCGGAGTTATAACTCTTAATGTAAAACCTATACCAAGCGCCGTTTTCTTTCCAATTTTATCTGCAATTGGCCCGGCGACCAAGCTAGTTATTATAGCTGCGATTGACGCTGAATTGCGTATCATTGCGATGTCAACTGAAGACGCTCCAATAGGTGTGTCAAGCTCCACGTAGAAGACTAAGATTTGTAGTATAGAAAACGTACCTAAACTTACAATAAACATTGAAGCAAGAAACCAGTAAAAGTTCCTTAAGCTATAATTATTAAAAGATTCAGGGGATTTTTCATTTTTACCAGAGGGAACTTCTCTAGTTACTATGGGGTTTTTTCTACGTTTTACTCCCCTAGAACGCATGGCAAGCCCTATTACTGAGGCACTTGCAATCATTAGTGCAGATGCAAAGAAGAAAAGTATACCATTTTTGAAACCTCCAGCTTCTCCTCCCCAATCGTATAATATGCCAGCAACGGAGACACCTACTATCTGTCCGATGCCACCTATGCTGGATATTATGCTCATAAGTTTTCCTCTTTCTTTAGAGGTTGTAATGTCGCTGATTAAGGCGCTCCAGCCAACATTGCTCATTGACCAAAAGAATTCGAGAAGTGAAAGCCCAAAGATAATGGTATAGGCTGCGTAAAGTGAACTGTATATAGTAAGCATGTAAATGTGAACAAAGTATATGAGAATATAGCCGAAAGCAGCAATTGTTTCTCCGATGACTATTAGACCCACACGCATTTGATATTTATCAGATATTTTACCCCAAATGAATGTTTGCGAGACGCTGTTGGCTATCATGGACAAACATGCAAGCAAAGTTGTTTCTGTAACGGAAAGCCCAAGAATCACCCTTAAGTAGAGAGATAGAAAAGTGTAAAAGAGTCCCCTTCGCACCATTGCCATAAACTGGAAGCTTGAAAGCCCAACGACTGCTTTTCTGCTTAGCATGATTGAACTAAAATGCACTTTTATTTATTCAACTTTTCGTGGCAGAAAACCTCTGTTAATCATGGCTGTGCAGAGAATACTTCCTCAAGCAAGTCCAATATTTCATTTTTATGTTCACGTATAACTTTCAGAAACTCGTTTCCTTTCTTTGAGAGTTTGTATATTCTTTTTTGTCTCGCCATACGCCTTCGATAAGTTGTTTTGTTTCCAGCGAATGAAGCGTGTTGTATACTGTTCCGGGGCTTATGAATATTCCAAATCGGTCATTTACCAGCTCTGTGATGTCGTAGCCGCTTAGATTGTTTTTTCAAGTTGCGTTAAGATTAATATGTCTAGAAACGAACGTAGAATTCTTTCGTTGAATGCCTTTGGCATGGATTAGTGTTAATTTTAAATATTTCTTAAGTTTCATGGAATTCTCAGATTCAGAACTAGATTAGACTGTTTTTCGGACAAGTCCCTTACATGAAACAAACGGATTTCCCTTAATGTAAAACCTCCAGGGTTTTTCGGCTCCGGCGCTGATGCCAATTCGACTAGTAGTAACTATTTCAAATTTCTCCTCGGATAATGGTTTGCAGATGAATAATTTCTTACCTTTGGTTAGGTCCCAGCCGTTGAGTTCTTTTGTTATTTTCATGGCCTTAGTTAACTTTGCCGGGCCGTTGGTTAATTCTTTTATCTTTTCGGTTTGCCTATTCTTTTTCATTATTTTGATTCCTTCAAGTGGTTCTAAAGCCCTTATTAAAACTGCGCCTGGAATTCCCTCTTTTTCGGCTTTTACGTTTAGGCAGTAGTGCATTCCGTAGGTGAAGTATATGTAGGCCAATCCTGGCTTGCTGAACATAACTTCGTTTCGCGGTGTTTTTCCTCTATAGGCGTGGCTTGCCGGGTCGTCGCTTCCTCTGTAGGCTTCAACCTCAACTATTTTTCCTATAAGCCTGCCTTCTGGAAGCTCCCTCACAAGAAGCCTTCCTAATAACTCTTTTGCAACTTTAACGCTGTTTCTGGCGTAAAAATTCCGTTTAAGAACTTCCAATTTGTTCATCTTTCAGATTTTATATGCTTAATGAATACGTCTGGTTTAAATTGGTAGATGTTTCTCGCCTTATATGCAAAGCCTTTGGCCACTAGGACTTTTAGGATTTTCTCTGGGAAAAGTCTATTTTTCAAAAGTATTTCTAAAGCATGCGTATAATTTCTGTTTAGTTCTCTCACTGCAAGTTGTTGCTGCTTCCTTGAAAGTTCGTAGTCTTTACATTCAACTAAGTATGCAAGTTTCATGTCCGGCTTAACTGCTAAAACATCACAGTGATTTTTCCTCGTAAAAACTATGTAACCTTGCTTTCTAAAAGCCTCGGCGACCATATCCTCAAGCATTGAACCGCTCATTGACCTTACAACCTTGCCGTCAATTTTGAACGTCTAATTCAGGATATTTAACCTTAATGAAACCTTAATAAGTTACGTAGCGGCGTCTTTTAAGAACCATAAATCTCTAATTTTTGTTAGTTTTCAAATACCAATTATGAACGGGGGAATCTTATAGACAAGAAATGGTCTGGATAGTTGAAAATGACGTTTAGGTAATAGGAAAAGTTAAATAAAGTGCACGGTATTTTCGTAAGTTAGTCTCCAAAAGTGGATGGCTGAAATGTCGAGAGAGTTCAGACATATAGTCCGAGTTACCGATACAGACATTGATGGAAGCCTTAAGGTAGGTTATGCCCTAACAAAAATTAAAGGCGTAAGCATAAGCTTAGCGGACGCTATTCTAAAAAAGGCTGAAGTAAACCCTGAAATCAGGTTGGGCTTGCTCTCAGAAGAGCAAGTTAGAAAAATTGAGGATATTTTAGAGAATCCAACCAAGTACGGAATTCCAAACTGGCTTCTAAATAGACGTAAAGATTTAGAAACTGGAAAAGATTTACATCTGCTTAGTTCAGACCTTGTTTTAAGAACTAAAATGGACATAGATTTAATGAAGAAGATTAAGTCTTGGAGGGGTTACCGTCACGCTCACGGCTTGAAGGTTAGAGGCCAAAGAACACGCACAACTGGAAGAACAGGCAAGACAGTTGGTGTTAAGAAGAAGAGGAGATAGCCATGGGTGACCCGAAAAAACAACGTAAAAAATATGAAACTCCACGTTTCCCTTGGAGAACAGACGTTTTACAAGCCGAACTTAAACTTCTAGGGCAGTATGGCTTAAGAAACAAGCATGAACTTTGGCGAGCGAAAACCATGCTCTCGAAATTTAGGGGAATAGCCCGCTCCCTTCTTGGAAAAAGCCCAGAAGAAAGAGAAAAACTTGAAAAACAACTTCTAACTAAGCTTAAGAGAATGGGAATACTTCACGAAACAGCAGTTCTAGACGACGTTTTGGACCTAACAATTGAAGACATTTTAGAGCGACGATTACAAACAATAGTTTTCCGCAAAGGCTTAGCCAAATCAATTTATCAGGCTAGACAGTTAATAACCCACGGCCATATTGCAATTAGCAATAAAAAGGTTCGCTCACCAGGATATTTAGTTCTAAAGGAGGAAGAAGACCAAATAGCCTATTCTCCAACAAGCCCTCTTTCAGACTCAAACCACCCTTTAAGACAGGAAATTCAAGGAATAACTGTTTCAGCAAAAACTTCACAAGGTGAAGGTGAATGAGCGAGAAAAAGGGGGAATCTGGAAGCAAAAAACTTGAAAAGTGGGGAGTAGCCCACATTTACAGCTCCTACAACAACACAATAGTTCACATAACCGATATTTCAGGAGCCGAAACAATCGCCCGTACATCAGGAGGAATGTTTGTAAAAGCCGACAGACTTGAATCTTCACCTTACGCAGCTATGAGAGCAGCAGCCGCAGCAGCAGCCATAGCAAAGGACAGGGGAATAACAGCATTACACATAAAGGTTAGAGCCCCAGGTGGTCCGGGGCCAAGAACCCCGGGACCGGGAGCCCAAGCAGCCATAAGAGCCTTAGCGAGAGCGGGATTCCGTATAGGAAGAATAGAGGAAGTAACGCCTATCCCCCACGACGGAACTAGGAGGCCTGGAGGAAGAAGGGGAAGAAGAGTTTAGAGTTACAAGTTAAGCCAGACACCTACGACTTTCCTTTTAGCTTTTTCATAAATTTTTACAGCAGTCGACATATCTTCGATGGCTAAACCCAAGTTCATAGACATAATTCGTTCCGAATCACTTTCTCTTCCTACCTTCTTTCCGGTGACTATTTCGCCTAAATCAGCATATACTTCAGGTATATCTTTAAAGTAGCCTACTGATTTGTAATAGATGAGCTGTTCTTTATCGTCTGTGCAGAATTTATGCATAGAATGCATGGCTTCAGGTTTCCAGTAGGAGTCGAAGTCTATTGGACAGGCGAAGCCTCCGTCTTTGAACCATGAAGCCTCAATCACTGGATTAGGATTTTTCAAGATTGGTGTTGCAGTTACAACTATGTCGCATCCTTCAACGGCTTTTCTAGGAGAATCAGCAGGCATAACTCGTATGTCATACTTTTCCTTCACTTCAGACACGTATCTGTCTAGGTTATCCTTATTGATGTCGTATGCCCTAACTTCTTCCAAATCCTCAAAAACGGTGATTATAGCCTCTAGATTGCTTCTGCCCTCAACGCCGCATCCTATAATTCCGAAAACTTTCGAGTCTCTTCTTGCCAAATATTTTGCGGCAACCGCGGTGGCAGCTCCGGTTCTCATCGCAGTAACCCATGCGGCATCCATGATGCATATTGGCACGCCAGTTTCTGGGTCGTTTAAAATTATTACGCCCGTTATGTAAGGAAGGTTCCGTTTGTAATTTTCGGGAAAGCCGCTTACCCATTTTATACCAGCGGCATTCATGCTTGGTATATAAGCTGGCATTGCATGTATGAAAGAGTCTGGTCTAGGATGAATTCCTGGTTTAGGAGGTACTTCGACTCTGCCTTCGCCTTTTTCACGGAAAGAATTTTCTACGGTCTCAATTATTTCAGCCATTGATAACCCGACTTTTTCCACATCCTTTTTAGAAAGATAGAGAATTTCTAAACTCATAGGTTCACCCTAACCTAAATTTAGGCATCAAACTATAAGCTTTGAACAGAATTTAAGGTTATACCCGCTGGAGCTTTCTCTTAACTTTACATTTTATGAGGGAAAAATTGAAATAAGGCTCTGGTCTCCTATTGAAAGGCATATATAATGTGAATGATGTTTGGGAGTGTTTGCGTAGGTGGAGATTGAGATACTGGAAAAGAACGATATCAGCATGAAAATGTTAGTTAAGGATGTAGATGTTGCCTTTATGAACACTTTAAGGAGAATAATTTTGGCTGAAGTTCCCTGTATGGCCATAGACGAAGTTGTCATAATTGAGAACTCCTCAGTTTTACACGACGAAATATTAGCGCATAGATTAGGGTTAATACCGCTGAAAACAGATTTAGACGCATACAACCTTCCCGAAGAATGCCCATGCAAAAGCGAATTCGGCTGCAACCTCTGCCGAGTTTCGCTAACTCTAGATGTGGAAGCTGGTGAGGAAGGAAGAGTAGTCTATTCAGGCGATTTGGTCTCCGAAAATCCAGACATTGTGCCAGTCAGCGATAAAATTCCCATAGTTAAATTAACTCCTAACCAGAAGATTAGGCTTGAAGCCTATGCGAGGCTTGGTCGTGGAAAGGACCATGCAAAATGGCAGCCAGTTTCTGTCTGTGCATATAAATATATGCCTGAAATAACGGTTGACAAAGAAAGATGCGACGGATGCGGAAAATGCGTTGAAATATGTCCAAAACAGGTTTTAGTAAAGGTTGGAGACAGCGTTGAAGTTAGAAAGCTTCTGGATTGCACGCTTTGTGAAGATTGCCAAGATGTATGCCCTAAAGACCCGCCAGCTGTAGAGGTTGGCTGGGAGAAAAATTCTTTCATATTTAACATAGAGTCAAACGGTGTTCTTCCAATTGAAAGAATAGTAACTGAGGCTTTGAAAATTCTTGAAAAGAAGTGTAATGAATTTGAAGAGGAAATACTTAGCCTAGGCGAGGTTGAAGAGGTTGAAGAAGCTTAAAATCACAAATCCGGAGCTTTTGAAGCTTATACGCTTCTTAAAGAAGAAAGCGGTGGAGAATAAAGCGGAAATCTGGAGAGATATAGCTGAAAGACTGGCTGTTTCCAGAAGGAGAAGAATAGCGGTTAATGTAAGTAAGATAAATCGTTACACTGAGAAAGGCGACGTTGTAGTTGTTCCCGGGAAAGTTTTAGGCGCCGGAAAACTTGAACATAAGGTTACAGTTGCAGCCTTTTCATTCTCTGAAGCAGCTAAAAACAAGATATTAAAGGCTAAGGGAAAATGTCTAACAATCCCAGATTTGGTAAAGAAGAATCCGAAAGGAAGTAACGTGAAAATTATTGGGTGAAAAACATGGAGTCAACTCAAACCACAATAATTGATGCTTCAAACCTTATCTTAGGCAGAATGGCCAGCGTAGTCGCCAAAAGACTTCTCCAAGGAGAAAACATCATCGTTGTAAATGCTGAAAAAGCAGTTGTATCTGGGAAAAAGAAGGCAGTTGTCAGGGAAAGAAAAGAATTCCTTGAAGTTGGACATCCTTGGAAGGGACCTTTCCATTATAGGCGCCCAGACAGATTCATAAGAAGAACAATAAGGGGGATGCTTCCATATCATCAGCCAAAGGGGAAACAAGCCTACAAGAGGCTCCGCGTTTACATAGGTGTCCCAGAAGAGTTAAAAGATAAGCCTATGGAAACCATTCCAGAAGCAAGTGCAAGTAAACTGAAATGTTCATATATAACGGTTGGAGAACTAGCAAAGGAAATAGGATGGAACCCAAAAGGTGGTTAAATGCCGAAAATCATACTTACAAGCGGTAAAAGAAAAACCGCAATTGCAAGAGCCACAATAAAGCCCGGAAGGGGAAGAATAAGAATAAATAAGATTCCACTTGAAATTTGGGAGCCTAAAATGGCAAGAGATAAAATAATGGAACCTTTAATGCTTGCAGGAGACGCTTGGAAACAAGTTGACATAGATGTGAAGGTGCAAGGCGGAGGATTCATGGGCCAAGCGGAAGCCGTGAGAATGGCCATAGCAAGAGGCTTGCTCAAATGGACAAAAAGCAGCCACCTACGAACCTTATTCCTAACGTATGACAGAACAATGCTTGCAGGAGACCCCAGAAAGAAAGAAATGAAAAAATTCGGAGGACCGGGTGCAAGGGCGAGAGACCAGAAAAGCTACCGTTAAAATTTGGAGGATAAAAAAATGATAATACCTATAAGATGCTTCACATGCGGCAAGTTAATAGCCGACAAATGGGAAGAATTCGCTGAAAGAGTTAAAGCCGGAGAAGACCCAGGGAAAGTTCTTGACAGTATGGGAATTAAAAGGTACTGCTGCCGCAGAATGCTCCTATCCCACATTGACATTCTAGATGAAATTCTCAAATTCTACGAAGAAGCAAACAAGGCCAGATGGACTAAACTCTACTAAAGCGGTGAAAAGAATGTCAACCACAATCGAGGATGTAATTGCAAGAAAGGTTTTCAACAGCAGAGGAGAAGAAACAATCGAAATCGACATAATAACTTCAATGGGATTTGGAAGAGCATCAGCCCCCTCCGGAGCAAGCAGAGGAAAAGCAGAAGTTACTCCATATCCAAAAGGCGGAATCGACGAAGCCATAAAGAAAGTTGAACAAACTATAGCACCGGAGCTGATAGGTTTAAACTCCGACAGCCAAGAAGAAATCGACGGCCTCCTCCACTCTTTAGATGGAACAAACAACTTCAGCAACATAGGCGGAAACACGGCCTTCGCAGTGTCGCTTGCAGTCGCAGACGCAGCGGCAAACACGTACGGCTTGCCACTATTTCAATATCTCGGCGGATATTATGCAAAGGAACTTCCCTATCCCCTTGGAAACGTTTTAAGCGGGGGGAAACATACACGTGGAAAAGGCCCAGAGATACAGGAATTCCTGATACTGCCAGTTGGAGCTCCGTCATTTTTTGAGGCTGAGAAAGCAAATACCCTAGTTCATAAGAAAGTTGAGAAGGCTCTTGAAAAGAAAGATAAATCCTTTACTGGCGGTAAAAGCGATGAAGGGGCTTGGACTTGCTCTCTTTCAAACGAAGAAGCCTTAGAAGTTGTTGCTAAGGCTTGTGAAGAGGTTTCAAACGAAATTGGTTTTGAATGTAAATTAGCCTTAGACATAGCCGCTTCAACCTTCTGGAACAACAAAAAGAAACGTTATATGTATAGAAATGGAAAAAGAAGCCTAGATTCAGGAGAACAGTTAGAATATGTTTTAAATCTCATTAGAACTTACAATCTCATTTATGTTGAAGACCCATTTCACGAAAATGATTTTAAAAGCTTCGCTGAACTAACTAAGAAAGTTAAAAGCTGCCTCATATGCGGCGACGACTTGTTTGTTACAAACCTTAAAAGACTTAAAAAGGGAATTAGGTTAGGTTCAGCTAACGCCATAATAATTAAAGTTAATCAAATTGGAACTTTAACTGATGCTTGGGAAACCGTCAGAATGGCAAAGGAAGCAGGCTACGTACCCGTAGTTTCACATAGGTCTGGGGACACCGTTGACAATCATATAGCCCATTTAGCCGTTGGGCTTTCATGTCCAATAATTAAAACTGGAGTAGTTGAAGGAGCTAGAATAGCCAAGCTAAATGAACTTATAAGAATTGAGGAAATGCTTGGGGAAAGAGCCTTAATGGCTCAACTCAAAGTTTAGGAGGGGAAAAACTCGGAAAAAGAAAATGATAAAGATGAAAGTTCAGCTGAGAAGGCTTCTACAGAAGAGGAACTTCTCCTTCCACGGGATACGTTGCTTTCAGCTGGAATACATATAGGGACAAGAATTAAAACTAAAAACATGGAACCGTTCATCTACAGAGTTAGACCCGACGGCTTATACGTTTTAGACATAAAGAAAACTGATGAGCGGATAAGAGTGGCTGCCAAGTTCCTTTCTAGATTTGAACCTTCAAAAATTGCCGTTGTGGCCTCTAGGCTTTATGGAAGACAGCCAGTAAGGAAGTTCTGCGAACTGACCGGAGCCATCCCGATAGTTGGAAGGTTTATTCCAGGCTCACTTTCAAATCCGCTTTATCCAAACAGAATTGAACCAGAAGTCATAGTTGTTACGGATCCAAGGGCAGACTCTCAGGCTGTAACTGAAGCAGCCAAGGTAGGTGTACCAGTTGTTGCCCTTTGTAGCACGGACAACAACTTCGAAGGAATAGACCTAATAATTCCCACGAACAATAAGGGTAGAAAAGCGCTTGCGACGATTTATTGGCTTTTAGCCCGTCAAGTTTTGAGGGAAAGAGGGGAACTCGCCTCAGACCAAGATTTAAATGTTCCAATAGAAGATTTTCAAACTAAACTTGAAGAAATGTAGGCGATTATATGAAGATTAGGAGGCCGTCTCAGGCTGGAATGTTCTACGCTGGAACTGCAGAATCGTTAAAAAAGCAAATTGAAGAATGCTTCCTCCACAAGTTGGGCCCAGGAAAAATTCCCAAAGTCGCCAAAAATGGGCCTCGAAAAGTTGTGGGACTTATCTGCCCGCATGCTGGCTACGTTTATTCCGGCCCAGTAGCCGCCCATTCCTATTATCGCCTTGCCAGAGATGGAATACCAAAAGTTTTCGTTATTTTAGGTCCAAATCACATGGGTTATGGAAGCGCAATTGCATTGATGAGTGAGGGAATTTGGAGAACCCCCCTCGGAGACATCGAGATAGACTATCAGACAGCAAGTAAGATTTTGAGAGCCTCCGAAGTTATAGACATAGACGATACAGCTCACAGATTTGAACATTCAATTGAAGTTCAACTTCCATTCCTCCAATATTTGTACGGGTCTGAATTCAAGTTTGTTCCAATAGCATTTCTAATGCAAGATTTGGAATCAAGCCGAGAAGTTGGAAGGGCGCTGGCAAAAGCCCTAGAGGGAAAAAACGCTGTGATAATCGCCTCTACAGATATGACTCATTATGAACCCCATGAACAAGCAGTACGTAAGGATAAACTTGCATTAAGTGCAGTAGAAAAATTAAATGAAGAAGAATTTTACTCCATAATTGAATCCTACAACATTTCAGCCTGCGGATACGGCCCAGTAGCCGCCTTAATAACTGCAGCCAAACTATTAGGAGTTAAAAAAGCTGAAATCCTATGTTACAAAACAAGCGGGGATGTAACCGGAGATTACTCAAGCGTTGTTGGCTATGCCTCAGCCTGCTTCACGAAATAGGTGTAAAATTTGGAGGTAACTGCCTCTGCACCTGCAAAAGTCATACTTTTCGGAGAACACTTCGTCGTTTACGGAAAACCAGCAATAGTGATGGCAATAGATAAGAGGGCATATGTAAAGGCAAAACCAAGAGAAGATGAAAAAATTCACATACGTTCAGTGAACTTGGAAGTTTCAGGATTTTTTGAAAATGGAAAGTTTATACCGGAATCCGGAGGATTCAAAGCTAAAGAAAAACTTGAACCAATAAGGATGATAGCTGAAAAAATCTTTGAAAAATCAGAGAAAAGGTTCGGAGTGGACATAGAAGTAGATTCTAAGATTCCAGTTGCAGCTGGATTGGGTTCCTCAGCTGCAGTAGCAGCGGCAACAGCCATGGCTTTAAGCAGACTAGCAAACTTCAAAATTTCAACAGATGAAATATTCGAAATAGCCTACGAAGCGGAAAGATTAATCCATGGAACTCCTTCGGGAATAGATCCAGCCATCTCAACTTACGGCGGCATAATCTTGTTCAAAAAAAGTGAAGGATTCCGTAAGTTAAAGGTTGATTATAGTCTCCCACTCGTCGTTGGCGACACTGGATTAGAACGTTCCACCGGCGACCTCGTGGCAAAGGTTCGTAAAAATAGGGAAAAGTATCCATCGATAATTGAGCCGATAATTGAAGTTGGTGGAAGAATAGTTGAAAGGGCTATGGAGGCCCTTGAAAAAGCCGAGTTGGAAGTCTTAGGTGAATTAATGAATATTAATCATTCGCTTCTTTCGGCAGTTGGAGTTTCCCATGAATGTTTGGATAGGCTTGTTAACGCCGCTAGGATGGCTGGAGCCTTAGGTGCAAAGCTTACTGGCGCTGGTGGTGGAGGATGCATGATCGCCTTAGCTCAAAAGGAAATGTTGGAGCATGTAGCATTAGCCATTGAACAAGCTGGAGGTATGCCCTTCATAGCTGAGAAAACCCTTGAAGGAGTGAGAATTGAAAAGGAAGGTTAAACCTATAATTCTAAAGTTAGGCGGCTCAGTGATCACAAAGAAGGAGAAGCCATTAACCCCAAATAAACCAGCCATAAAACGCCTTGCAAAGGAGATTTCAAAAGCAAAAGTTGAAAAACTAGTTATAATTCACGGCGGAGGAAGTTATGGACATCCACTGGCAAAAGAGTATGAATTAAATCAAGGCTTCAAAAACGCCGTTCAACTTATCGGCTTTTCAAAAACACGTTGGGCAATGTCTACGCTTAACGCATTAATAGTTGAGGCTTTGGTAAATTGCGGTGTTCCGGCCGTTGCTGTTTGCCCCTCATCACTCACCATTACGAAGCATGGTCGAATTGAAAAGGCAGACTGGAAGGTTGTTGCGAAGCTTCTCGAAATGGGCTTTGTCCCAGTTCTTTACGGCGACGCAGTTCTTGATTCAAGTATTGGGTTCACAATTCTAAGCGGAGACCAGCTGGTTGCCGAATTAGCAATAAAATTTGATGCAGAACGCATAGTGATAGGCGTGGATGTTGACGGCTTATACACTTCAGACCCGAAAACCAACGCTTCGGCAAAGCTGATAAGGGAGATAAACCTTGAAAAGCTCAACGAATACCAAAGCATGATCGAAAGCTCGAAGACCGTTGACGTCACCGGTGGAATGCTGGGCAAAATATCGGAATTGAAGAGAGCAATACAACACGGAATCACAGTTCTAATCGTGAACGCACTTAAGCCCAATAAAATTTACAAGGCTCTTGTTGCTCGTGATTTGCGGAGTGTTGAAGGAACTCTCATCGTGAGATAGGTATGTTTGGGGATTCTCGGTATTTTTCTAGGATTTTTCTTGCTCTTAGTCTTTTTTCGGGAATTCTTAGGTAGGGTTCTGTTAGGTAGATTATTCTGATTGCTCTTCTTCCTTGCGGTCTAACCACGTATTGTAGGCTTCTTTTTCTAACTATTTTTCCTTTGGCCACGTAGGCTCGGAGCCTGTAGGTTGGTGTTGTTGCTATGAGTAGCATTTCTGCCATTTCTCTGATTAATGGGTAGGATGCACCTGATATTGCAACATAGGGAAGTTGGTATTCCCATCTGTATTTCCATCTGTCTATTTTTGCGATTCTGTCCCTTCCGACCGTTATCTCGGCTATTGAGCCCTCAAAGTCTATGGCTTTTGCGAAGCCCCAACTTCTCCTCTCCACCTCTGGAAGTCTCGGCATTAGGTAGGCGAATCCTTCTACTGTAACGTATTCCTCCTTTCTTCTAAGCTCTCTAAGGGTTTCTCTCCACTCAATCTCACTTTTTATAACTTGTTCTGGAACTCCCCATCTTCTCCATTTTTCAATAGTTTTGGGAGAGACAACCTCAACTGGTTCGGCGATAGTATTGTTGCTTTGAATTGGGGTTTGACATTTTGGGCATACTGTCATGCTTAGCCAACCCCCAAAAACGGAAAAGAAACCACACCACATGGCTAACAAAATCTTTTCCGCCACTCCATAAAAATATAAATGTCTTCGAAATGAAAGAGTTGTCGGAACCCTCATAAAAAGGTGAAATTGTTGAAAGATTTAACAAGGAAAAGGAAAGCAGACCACATAAACATATGCCTCGAAGAAGACGTGCAAGCAAGAAACATCACAACATGCTTTGAAGACATACATTTTATTCACAGAGCACTGCCAGAAATAAATAGGGAAGAAATAAGCTTAGAAACAGAAGTTTTCGGCCACAAGTTTTCAGCTCCAATAATCGTCGGTGCAATGACCGGCGGCACAGCGAAGGCCCTTAAAATAAACTCTTCAATAGCGAAAGCCGTAGAGGAACTTGGCCTAGGAATGGGAGTTGGAAGCCAAAGAGCCGCAATAGAAAACGCGAAACTTGAAAAAACATTTTCAATAGCGAGAAAAAACGCTCCAACAGCCTTCCTAACAGCCAACATAGGCGGCCCGCAACTTGTTCAAGGCTATGGCCCAAAAGAGGTTAAGAAAGCTGTAGAAATGATAGAGGCAGATGCACTGGCAATTCATTTAAATCCACTGCAGGAAGCTATACAGCCAGAAGGAGAAACCAAATTTAAGGGATTACTCAAAAAAATAGAACAAATTGTAGAAGTTCTAGACGTGCCAGTTATCGTAAAGGAAACCGGAGCCGGAATAGCCGCTGAAGACGCGAAAAAACTTGAGAGAATAGGCGTAGACGGAATAGATGTTGCTGGAGCCGGCGGAACAAGCTGGGCTGCAGTGGAATATTACCGAGCTAAGAAAACTGGAAATAAAGCATTACAAGTCCTCGGCGAAGTTTTTTGGGACTGGGGCATCCCAACTGCAATAAGCCTTATTGAAACAGTTCAATCGGTTAAGATACCGGTTATCGCTTCGGGAGGAATTAGAAATGGAGTGCAAGCGGCAAAAGCTTTGGCTTTAGGTGCAAGCCTAACAAGCATTTCATCTCCGATCTTAAAGTATGCGGTTGAAGGCCCCGAGCAAGTTAAGAAAGCTTTAGAGCGAATTATTGAGGAAATTCGTAACGTAATGTTTCTTCTGGGAGCAGACTCCGTAGAAAAGTTAAGAAATGTTCCGTTAGTTATAACTGGCAAAGCCTATGAGTGGTTAAAGATAAGAGGATTTAACCCTGAATCCTACATTAGAAGGTCGTTTCACAAGTAGGAGAGTGAAAATATTTGAACATTGAAGAATTTCTCAGTAGGGTAAAGCCAATAATTGATAAGACTATTGAAAAGTATATTCCGAGAAAATTTGACGAGAAATCCGTCTTTTTCGAAGTTTGCCCCCCACGTTACACTTACAACCTTGAAGCCTTAAATAAGGCTGTTGCAGAGCCAATATGGGAATTTCTGGACAGGGGAGGAAAACGTTGGCGGCCAGCGCTTTTCCTCCTAATAATTGAAGCTTTAGGGAAAAATCCTGAAGAATTTCTAGATTTTGCCATAATTCCAGAAGTAATTCATAACGGTACAATAATGATTGATGACGTTGAAGACTCCTCAGAAATGCGAAGAGGAAAACCGTGCACGTACAGGATTTATGGAATTGACATAGCCATAAACGCTGGAAACGCCATGTACTACCTCCCACTAGTTACACTAATCAAAAATAGAGACAAACTATCAAAAGAAAAGCTGAGCAGACTATACGAAATCTACGTTCAGGAAATGATAAATCTAAGCTTTGGCCAAGCAATGGACATAGCCTGGCATAAGGGTCTAGCAAACGCTGACGAAATAGACGTTGAAGATTACATGCAGATGTGCGCCTACAAGACTGGAACCTTAGCCCGTATGGCCGCAAAGATGGCTGCAGTGCTAGCTGACGCAAACGAGGAACTAGTTGAAAAACTTGGAAGATTCGCAGAGGCAATTGGAGTTGCATTTCAAATGCAAGACGACATCCTAGACCTAACAAGCGAAGAATTCGCCCAAAAAAAGGGAGGAAGAGGCCAAGACATCACAGAAGGGAAAAGAACTTTAATGGTAATTTACACCCTTAAAAGGGCATCTGAAAACGACAGGAAAAGGCTTATTGAAATCTTAAACATGCACACTGCAGACCAGAAACTTCGAGACGAAGCAATAGCGATAATGGAAAAATATAACGCAATAGAATACGCAAAAAACTATGCCAAAAAACTGGTTAACGAAAGCTGGAACGACATAAAGGCTCTTTTACCCCCTTCAAGTGCAAAGGAGAAGCTAAAAGCCTTTGCAAACTACTTAATTGAAAGAAAAATTTAGGTGTCTAATAATTGAACGCCGGCGAGAACAAAAAAGCGGAAATACGAGAGGCTATACGAAGAATAGCCTTAATAAACGCGGTAAGCCACGATGGAAAGGCCAGAGTAGGACCTGTCATTGGAAAACTTCTCGCAGAAAAACCGAAACTGAAAGCTAAGGTTAAGGAAATTACAGATCTAGTTAAAGAAGTGGTTGAAGAAGTTAATAGAATTCCGTTTAATGAGCAGAAACGCATAGTTGAGGAAAATTGGCCTGAAGCCTTAGAGAAGAAACCTCCAGAAGAGGAGAAGGGGCTTCCGCCGCTTCCAAACGTTGAAAAGTATAAGCGAGTTGTGACTCGTTTCTCACCTAATCCGGACTGCGTACTACATTTAGGTTCTGCCCGAGCCATAATACTTTGCCACGAATACGCAAAAATGTATAATGGACTTTTCTACCTACGTTTCGAAGATACAGACCCTAAAGGAAAGAAACCGCGCCTAGAATTCTACGATGCAATTCGAGAAGACCTGCTTTGGCTTGGATGCAAATGGGATAAAGAGTTCATCCAAAGCGACCGTCTAGAAATCTATTATGAACATGCTGAGCGGCTTCTGAAGGAAGGAAAGGCTTACGTCTGCAAATGCAAAAAGGAGGAGTTCAGAAAGAGAATTTTAGGTAAACAGCCGTGTCCATGCCGAGATTTACCGCCTGAAGAACAGCTTGAACGTTGGCAAGGCATGCATAATGGCACATATGCAGAAGGAGAAGCAGTTGTCCGCATAAAAACTGATTTAAATCATCCAAATCCAGCTGTTAGAGACTGGCCGGCGTTAAGAATAATCGACACTGAGAAATATCCTCATCCAAGGGTTGGAAGCAAATACAGAGTCTGGCCGCTTTACAATTTCGCATGCGGAATAGATGACCACCTACTTGGAATAACTCACATAATCCGCGGTAAGGAACACCTAACTAACATGATTAGACAAAGGTTCATGTACAGACACTTCGGATGGGAATATCCAGAAGCAATACATTATGGAAGGCTAAAGATTACCGGAGCATACCTAAGCAAGTCAAAAATTGTTGAAGGAATCCGACAAGGCGTATTCAGCGGATGGGATGACCCCCGCCTTGCAACTCTTGCCGCTTTAAGACGAAGAGGCATAACTCCAGAAGCAATAAGGAAACTAATAGTAGATGTAGGGCCGAAAACAGCGGACGTTACGCTTAGCTGGGAAAATCTCTACGCATACAACCGGAAAATCGTTGACCCAAAGGCTAATCGCTACTTCTTTGTGCATAAACCAATAGAATTAACCGTGAAAGAGGTTTCAAAACCCTATAAGGCCAAACTTCACTTACATCCAGACCATCCTGAAAGAGGATTCAGAACCTTAGAAGTTAAACCGAAGAATAGAAAAGCGTTGTTCTGGATTTCAAGCGACGACCTAAAACTTCTTGAAACTGGGAAAGTCGTCAGGTTAATGGAACTATTCAACGTAAAAATAGAAAATGTGGCCGTTTATGCTGTCGACGCCATTTTTCACAGTGAATCATACGAAAAAGCTAGGAAAATGAAAGCCCCGCTTATTCATTGGCTTCCAATAAACTATGGAGTTCCATGCAAAGTTGTAATGCCCGATGCAACAGTTACCGAAGGAATAGCCGAAAAAACATGTGCTAAACTAAAGCCTGGAACCACAGTTCAGTTTGAACGTTTCGGATTCGTCAGAATAGACAGCTCAAACGAAAAACTTGTTGCCTACTACACCCACAAGTAGGGGAGAACTGAAAATGCGTAAACAAAACAAAGTTGTGGTATGGCCAATTTACTTCGACTCGACAAAAACCAGAGGAGAAGGAAGAAAACTTCCGAAGAAATACACGGTGCCAAATCCAAAAATAGACGAAATATGCGAAGCAATAAAAAAGCTAGGTTTAAAATTTGAAGTTGAGGTCGACGCGGCTCATCCTAAGAGACCTTGGCGAAAAACAGGCGTTATTTATATTCCAAAGAGTGATTCTAAGCTTAGGATTTTGAAGAGAATAGGAGAAAAACTTGTCAAAATGAGGAAATCTGAAAAATAACAAACCTACTTTAGGCTTTTTCTTTTATTAAAACTGCGTTTATTATTCCGTTTTGTCCTGGTCTCGACGTGACTTTCGCTAGCCCCATAGGAGTTTCAATTATTGTTCCTTTTGTAATTACTCCTCTTCTGTCATAGTCTACGTTGGCCGGATTTTTTACTACACGTATTATCTCAACTTTTTTGGTCTGCCCAGTTGAAGGGTCAGATACGCATGCGTAGCTGTCGCTTAACACCCTAATTTTAATGTTTCCGCCTCTTCTTCGTTCTATTTTTCTTTTTGTTTCGCCAAGCATGGTTTCAGTTGGGAAGGAGCCCATCTCGAATGCCCTTTTCATTCTGTAGGGTTTCTTTCTTCCTCCGGATGGTTTTCTCTTATGGAGGTCTCCATGCCACACAGCCAATCTTATTCAAGCCTCGCTTTAAATCTTCCAAGATTCTAAAGAATATCGGCTTATTAAGCTTATCTTTTCCTCTCGTTTTTCTCCATTCCAAAGCTTTCAAAGAGGCTTTTCAACTGTTTCTTCATTGTTTTTATGTCATGGCTTAAGCCGAAATAATCTGCGAAATAAGGAGTTGTCTTCAAAACTATGTTTCTTCCAGCTCTTTCCCGAGTTATTAAGCCAGCGTCTACAAGCTGTTTTACATGATGGTAGGCGTGGCTTCCCCTAACTTCTATAACCTGTTTCTGTAAAACTGGCTGCCGATAAGCTATGTAAGACAGTGTTTTCAAGGGGCCGGTTGGCAGCAGAGGCCGTGTGGATATTCTGCGAACCATGGGAGTGTATTCGGCCTTCAACTGCATTACGAATCTTCCGTCTTCAAGTTCAAGGATTTCCAGCGCAGTGTTCCTTCCTTTGTACTCTTCGATAAGGGTTCTTGCCAATTTCTGAACTTTACGCTTTGAACGGGTCTTCAGAACGGAACCTAAGGTCTTCAAGTCTAAAGGTCGGCCAGCAACGTACAGTGCAGCCTCTAATAAGGCTAAATCACGTTTGAATTTTTCTTCAGCCAGCTTTTCCTTAGACGTTTGCTCCATCAGCTTCGGCAGCCACCTCTCCAACTACTGTGATGTAGATTTCTCCAAAGTCGGTTTCCTGCCACAAATTCACCCTTCCCTTCTGAGCTAAGAAAAGCAGCAAAATGAAAGTTCTTATGATTTCAAGTCTACTTGAACCTGAAACCAGTTCGGAAAACGTCAATATTTGTTTACGCTTCGAGTAGCCTAAAAGTTTCACGTAGAGTTTTTCCATTTGCTTCTCAATTTCCATAAGGTATTTGTCAATTTCAGGCAAGACTTCAGACGGAGAAGGCAGTATCGGCTCAACTTTCGGCTTAAGTGGGAGTAAACGCTCTCCTTTAAGAACTTCATCTAAAACTTTTAACAAATGCTCTATCGTAGTAGAAGTTAACTCATACCTAAGCGGAAGGAAAAGCGGTGGAGGAATAAAATCTTTAATGATTTTCGGCGGTTGAGCTGGTGGTTCCTCAAGCTTCAGCAGAAGCTTTGATTTCATCAAGTATATAAAAGCTGAAGAGTCTAAGGCTACTCCAGAAGCCCTAAAGTCTATTTCACCCCGTTTCTCCATCTCCTCAAGAAAGCTTGTAAGCAAAAAAGCAATGTTAATTCTCCAAGGCGTAACCTTTTCAAGTTTGCTGAAATCGAAAAGTATGTTCCAAGGAGGCCTAAGGTAAAACGGTTTTTGAACGGTTGAATCCATTAGTTGACCTCCTTAAAACTTGCAGATATAACGTTTGAAACTCCGTTTCGGCTGTAAACTCCATAGACTTTCTGCGCTTTGTTAACCATTTCGGGCTTTAGAGTTATCACTATAAACTGGGCCTTTTCAGACTCCTCCACCAAAAGTTCACTTAGTCTTTCAACATGAAAAGCGTCTAGGTGAGCATCAACTTCGTCGAATACATAGAAGGAGGCGGGGGAAAACTCCTGTAACGCAAATGTAAACGCAACAGCGGATACGCTGCGTTCTCCACCGCTTGCACCGCTCACCAGAATCCAAGGCTTCCCGGGAAACTGTACGAGCATGTCTACTCCGCCGGCAAATGGGTCTTCGGGGTTTTCAAGCTTTAAAGTGGCTTTTCCTCCTCCAGTAAGCTTTTCGAAGTATCTTTCAAGGTTTTTGTTTATTTTTTCAAAAGCGTTCATGAATACTTCACGTTTTTTCCTTTCAATTTCGTCCATAAACTGTACAATCGCCTGTTTTTCTCTTTCAAGCTCGTTCATTCTAAGTGAAAGTTCTCTATAGCGTGAAATTTGTTCGGCGTAATGGGATAGGGCAAGCTGGTTTACTCCGCCTAAACGTTCAAGTTCCAACTTCATCATGTTAAGCGTAGTTTCAACTTCTTGTAATTGCTCAGCTGAAATCCTCAATGGTTGAACGTAACCTAACTCGGCTAGTCTTAGCTTGTGCTGTTCAAACTGAAGCATTGCTGTTTGGAGATTAAGTTGCAGTTGATTGTATATCCTATTCATCTGCTCGTATTCGTCATCGATTTTCCGTAATTTCTTGTCAATATCATCTATCTGAGAAGTAAACTTCTTTGCTTCCTGCCTTGCTGTCAGAACGGTTTTAGCCAATTCTTCCCTTGCCTTTTCAAGCTCTAAAAGTTCAGCTTTTAGACTTTCCCTCTGTTCTAAGGCTTCGTTAACATCTTTTTCAACTAGAGCAAGTTGTTTCTCAACTTTTTGAAGCTGAACCTTAGCGTTCATGTAGCCAACTCTTAGGACATTCTGATACTTCGACTGCAAAGTTGAAATTTCAGTTTCAATTTCGCCTAGCTTTTGTCTAAGCGTAATGATTTCTTCCGCAAGCTTTTCCCTTTTAACTTCCATTTCTTGAATTTCAGCTGGATCCGTCTTCCGCCTCAGTTCGGCGAGTTCTTTTCTAAGCCTCCTTATCTCCTTCTGTATCGAGTTTCTCTGAGCTTTTATCATTCCAACTTCTGTTCGGTCTTTTTCAAGTCTAGTTTCAATTTTTCTGATGTTGCTGTTTAGCCGTCTAATGTTCCATTTTGTCCGCTTGAGACTTCTTTTAACTCTCGCAATTTCCCCTTCAAGCATGTCAATTGATTCGGTCAACCTCGCTATTTCAACTCTTGTCTCGTCAATTTCATCCTCGAAAAGTTTGAGGTCTCCTTCCCTTTTCATTAAATGTTCTTTTAAGGCTCTTACGGCTTCATCCAAGCTTTTTATGGCTGATTCGCTTGGTATTATGACTGAGAAGTCTATTGGAGCCCTGTAGTATCCGCCTTCTAGGGCTCCTCCAGTTTCGTAGAGGTCTCCGTTTAGGGTTACAGCCCTTAATCCTTCACGGGAAATTTCAAAAGCTATTTTGTCATCCGATGCGATGACTGTGTCTCCGAAAACATAGTGTACAGCTGGCATATGCTTTTTGGAACATTTAATAAAATCTAAGATTGTTCCAGTTATTCCCCTTCTTTTTTTAGGGGCTAAAGGCTTAACGTTTTCAACTTCTTTTATTGGAATTATCTTTATTCTTCCAAGTTTTAAACGTCTTAGAGTTTCTGCGCATGTAAAAGCGGAATCCAAGTCCTCTACTACTAGGGCGTCTAACCATCCTGCAGCAGCCACTTCAACAGCCCTTTCATATCCCTTCTCAATTTTTATTAAGTTCCTTAATCTTCCATGAACCCCGGGAATTACGCCTAGGCTGCCGAGTTCCTCAATGTTTTTCAATGCCTTTTCTTCCTGAGTTATGGTTTCCGCAAGTTCCCGCTGAGTTACAAATTCAACTACTGCCTCCTTGGCCGATTCTGCTATTTTCCCAGCCTCAGCTATTTCTCGTTCTATAGTTTCTTTCTGAGCTATTCTGCGTTCAAGTGTTTCTTGAAGGCTTCTAAACCTTTTTTTCTGTTCTTTCTGTATTTCCTCTAAATCTTTAAGTGATTTTTGAAGTTCACCGAGGGTTGAGGAGAACCTTTCCTTTCTCTTGATTAAGTCTTCTAGGCGTCTGGCTAAAGTTCTTATCCTCGTAGTTTTCTGGATTTGTAAGCTTTTTAGGTCCGCAGTTTTCTGGTACAGTTCATCAAGTTTCTTCTCGATTTCTCTTAGTTTTTTACTATTTTCGCCCAAGTTTTCCCATAGTTCTGCTGTTTCTTTTGCTAAAGCGTCATGTTCAGCTTGTTTGTTCTCTATCTGCTCTAAAAGTTTTATTTTTCGCCGTTTTAGCCTTCTTATTGTAAGTCTATTTTCTGTTATTTCCTTTCTCATGTTCTCCAATTGTACGAGGTGATTTTCTCTAACCTTTTTTAGCCCTTCTAAACTTGCACTTCCCGCTCCGATCTTTGTGTTCAGCTCCGTTATTTTTGACCTTAATTCTCCGATCTTTATTTGCACGCGGACTACTCTTGAGCCTCCTTCTTCAACCATTTCTGAGCTTAATTTTCTCCACTCTTTTTCGGCCAGCTGCCGTTCTTGCCTAAGTTTCTCCCTTATTTCCTTTAACTTGTCAACTTTCGTTTTCACTTCTTCTGTTTGCTTTTTCAGCTGAGAAATCCTTTTTTGAAGCTGAAAAACTTCATGCGACAGTTTCATGGCCTCAAACTTTTTAATTTCCTTCTGAATGAAGTTGAATCTTAGAAGCTCGTTTCTTTCCCTTTCTAGGCTGTCTATTCTTTTTTGAACTTCATCTATTCTTCCCATGGCTGTTCTTATTGCAATTTCAGCTTCCTTCAGTTTTTCTTCGGCTTCCGCCTTTTCAGCGTCATATTGGGCTATTCCAATTAGGTCTTCAATTATTTTTCTCCTTTCATTTGAAGAAATGTCTGCTAGGCGGGTTATGGTTCCCTGCAGTATAACGTTGTGTCCGCCGAAGCTTATCCCAGCCATCGAGAGGACGTCAAGTATCCTTGCTCTTGGAACCTTCCTTCCGTTTAGTCTATAGATGCATTGGCCGTTTCTGAAAACCTCCCTCGAGATGGTTACGGTTTCTGTTTCGATTGGTATTCTCCCATCTTTGTTGTCGAATTGAATTACCACCTTTGCCGATCTTGCCTTTTCCAATTTTGCTTCTGGAGAACCGTGAAAAATCAAGCTTGTTAGGTTTTCAGCTCGCATTCTTCTTGCGCTTAATTCTCCAAGGACGAAAAGTATTGCGTCAAGAATATTTGTTTTCCCGCTTCCGTTCGGCCCGCTTATGACCGTAAATCCTTTATCAAGTGTTATTGTTACTGGTTTCGCAAACGATTTGAATCCTCTAAGTTCTATTTTCCGAATGTAAGGCATACTTACAGCCGCCTAAGCTTTAACGCGGCAAGACATCAACTATTTCAGTTTTTGTCTATAAAATTGTTCTATAAAGAAGTTACATATAAAATAATTAGCCTTTTTCGTTACAATTTTCTCTCGTAAACTTTCTTACGGCACGTCAGCTAGCCACGTTTTTCCCGCAGTTCTTCCGCCATTCTCTTTACAAAAGTTTTTATCTTTTCCTTTTCTCCGTAAACAAGCATATAGCCGCCTTCTTGAAGTTCGCATAAAAGTTTAAGTTCTTTAACTATTTTTTCAACTGTTTCCTTGGAAGTTTCATTTGACAGTTCTATTCTTAGCCAGGATTGACCTCGCGGTATCCCCGGCACAAACTTTGAGGCTTTAGCTTCCGTTTCCATTTCCTCTTCGTAAGCTTTTTTCCGAACAGTCTCTATTTTTCTCATCCATTTCTCTGCGAGTTCTGGCCCTAGCTTTTCTTGAACCTCCAAAATTAAAGATGATTCAGCCATGTCCAGATAACTCTCGATCTTTGGTATGCATTCCGTGCATGACGGGTCTGCCTTTAAGATTTCTATCATAGTTTTCGCTGAACGCAAATCTCTCATCATGTTCTGAGGAACAGTTACTCCTTTCTTCTTGAGTTCTGTTGCTAAATCAGATAGGATTCTCCAAACTATTTCATAGTTCATTTTTGCTCGAAATGTTGTATATAAAAGAACTACTTAAATCTGAAGCTTGTATCAATATGGAAAACAGTCTCCTAAACATTGAAGGTGGAAGGGAAACGTTATAAACGAAAAGGTTTTTAGTTGTGTTGGCTAATCAAGTCTGCAGAACACAAACAATTTCGAGGTGAATATATTGTCAATATTTGCTGCACCAGGCGCATATGACCGTGCAATTACGGTATTCTCTCCAGACGGTAGATTATTCCAGGTTGAATATGCCCTAGAAACTGTGAATAGAGGGGCAACCATCATTGGAATTACATGCTCCGAAGGAGTAGTTTTGGGAGCAGAAGAAAAACTTGAATCAAGTTTGCAGGATCCAAATTTCACTTGGAAAATATTTGAAGTTGACGAGCATATTGGCGCCGCAGTTGTCGGTTTAGGCTCAGATGCGCGTGTACTTATTGATCAAGCGAGAATTTATGCACAGAGTAACCGTTTGCTTTACGATGAACCAATAGACATTGAAATAATTGCCAAAAGAATAGGTGACATAAAACAGCTTTACACCCAGCATGCCGGAGTAAGACCATTCGGAGTTTCAATATTATTCGGAGGAGTTGACAAAACAGGCTGCAAACTGTTCATGACTGATCCAAGCGGCTCATACAGAAGTTTCAAGGCAGTAGCCCTCGGAATAGGCAGAGAAACCGCAGAGAAAATTCTAAAGGAAGAATATAGAGAAGACCTAACGCTGGAAGAGGCGATAAAATTAGCTGTTAAATGTCTGGTTAAAGCTTTAGAAGCCAGAGGGGAAAAGCCGAGACTGAGAATAGGCGTTATTCCTGCGGAAACGAAAAAGGTTAGAATGTTGCCCTTAGGGGAAATTGAAGGTTACATTAAAAGTCTGGGAGGATAGATGAGCCAGAAGTACACCGTCGCCCGCATAACCCGGGAAGGTGAACATTTCGAAATTCTCGTCAAACCTGACCAAGCCTTCGAATTTAGGCTTGGAAAGAGACAAGCGGTATCAGAGGTGTTAGTAACTGACACAATCTTTACAGACGCAAACAAGGGGTTAAGAGCATCAGAGGAAAAATTGCGGAAAGCCTTCGGAACCACAGATCCGCTGAAAATAGCTGAAATAATTCTTAGAAAGGGAACACTGCAATTAACAACGGAACAAAGAAGAAAGCTAATAGAAGAGAAAAAGAAGCAGATAATAGCTTTTATCTCAAGAAACTGCGTCGACCCAAGAACCAACCTTCCGCATCCCCCGCTGAGAATCGAACAAGCCATGGAGCAAATCCACTTTTCAATAGACCCGTTCAGAGATGCGGAAGAACAAGCCAAGGAAATCATAAAACTTCTACGGTCAGTTCTGCCGCTGAAAACAGAGCAAGTTTCAGTTTCAGTGCATATTCCGCCGCAGTACACTGGAAAAGCTTACGGAACAGTTAAGAGCTTTGGAACCATCAGACATGAAGAGTGGAGGGCAGACGGCTCTTTTCACGCAATTATTGAAATGCCCGCTGGACTTTACGGGCCGTTTCTTGAAAAGTTGGGGGAGATAACTAAAGGTAACGCAGAAGCGAAAATTATTGAATGAAAAGTTTTGGAGATGAAAATATTGCCAATATTTTTCGAAAAAAGGGAAATCGTTGTTCCGGGAGATTTGTTAGCTGAAGGCGATTATATAGCTGGAGAAAACACGTTTAGGGAAGGAAAATACATATACGCAACCCGAGTTGGCCTTATAGAGTATACAAATGAAAAAGTGAATGTTGTAGCCTTAAAGGCCTTCTACATCCCAAGAATAGGAGATTTAGTAATAGGAAAAATAGTGGAAGTTGGAATTTCAGGGTGGGTTGTTGACATAAACTCGCCTTACATGGCGTTGCTCAGAGCCTCAGACGTAATCGAAAGAGGATTCAACCCTAGAAAAGACGACTTAACAGCCATCTACGACGTTGGAGACATGATAATAGCAAAAATAATAGCATATGACAGAACTCAAAACCCACTCTTAACGGTGAATGAAACTGGACTTGGAAAAATAACTCGAGGTCAAATAATCAAAATAACTCCGACGAAAATCCCGAGAGTCATTGGAAGAAAAGGATCAATGATAAATGTTATTAAAAAAGAAAGTGGCTGCAACATAATTTTAGGCCAAAACGGTCTCATACTTATAAGGGGCCGTTCACCAGAAAACGAAAGATTGGCTGTTATGGCCATACGTAAAATTGAGGAAGAATCCCATACAAGCGGTTTAACAGACCGCGTAGCCGAAATGCTTAGAAAAGAAAAGGAAAGTGGAAAATATGAGTCAAAAAGTTCCTGAAAAATTAATAGATGAGAAAGGATTAAGGTTAGATGGAAGAAAACCTGACGAGTTAAGGCCTGTAAAAATAGAAGTTGGAGTTTTAAGCAATGCAGATGGCTCAGCCTATATTGAACAGGGAAAAACCAAGATTTTAGCGGCTGTTTATGGTCCAAAGGAGGTTCATCCTAGACATTTGGCGTTGCCAGACAGGGCGGTTTTAAGATGCAGATACCACATGGCGCCATTTTCTGTGGAACAAAGAAAGTCTCCGGCTCCATCAAGGAGAGAGATGGAGCTTTCAAAGGTAATTAGGGAAGCCCTTGAACCCTCAATATTTGTCGAGTATTATCCGCGAACGGCGATAGATATCTTCATTGAAGTTTTGCAGGCTGATGGAGGAACAAGATGCGCCGGAATAACTGTTGCTTCACTCGCATTAGCTGATGCTGGAATCCCAATGCGGGATCTAGTTTGCGCCTGTGCAGCTGGAAAAGTAGATGGAACCATAGTGCTTGACCTAACAGATATTGAAGATAAGAAAGGTGAAGCAGACCTTCCAACAGCCATGATGCCCAACAGTAAATCAATCACACTTTTGCAAATGGACGGAATGCTAACCCCAGGAGAATTTGAAAAAGCCTTGAATTTGGCTGTTGAAGGCTGCAAAAAAATCTACAGTTTACAGAAGGAAGCCTTAAAGGCAAAGTATGTAGCTATTAAGGAGGCTGTCGAAGAATGAGTTCACACTCAATAGTTGCAAGGGTAAAACAGAAAAGGATAGCTCAACTGCTCTCGAAAGGCAAAAGAATAGATGGAAGAGGACTAACAGACTACCGCGAAATAAAAATTGAAACGGGACTAATTGAAAGAGCTGAAGGATCAGCAAGAGTTAGGCTGGGAAAAACTGAGGTTCTCGTTGGGACGAAAATTGAAGTTGGAGAGCCCTTTCCCGACGTGCCTAACGAAGGAGTCTTAACCGTAAATGCTGAACTTGTGCCCCTTGCGTCTCCAACATTCGAACCCGGCCCGCCAAACGAAAACGCAATCGAACTTGCAAGAGTAGTTGATAGGGGAATAAGGGAGTCAAAGGCCATAGGCCTCGAAGACCTATGCATAATTCCCGGGAAAAAGGTTTTCATAGTCTTCGTTGACATATACGTGCTTAATCATGATGGAAACTTAATAGACGCATCGGCCCTAGCCGCCCTAGCTGCATTAACCAACACCAAAATGTCCAATTACGAGGTGAAAAACGGCGAAATTGAAATTAAACCTGGCTATAAGCGTCTTCCGATTAAAAATTATCCAATAGCAGTTACCTTTGCAAAGATAAATGATAAATTAATTGTTGACCCGTGGCTTGAAGAAGAAAACGTTATGGACGCCAGGTTGACCATAACCTTCGAAAAGGAAGGAAAAATCTGCGCCTTACAAAAGGGTGGAAGCGGCCACTTCACGCCGAAACAAATTTTAGAAGCCGTTAAAATAGCGTCTGAAAAATCCGAGGAACTCAGAGAACTCGTGGTGAAGAAATAATGGGACGAAGAACCAAAAAGATTGGGCCTCTCAGGGGATTCGGAGCCAGATATGGAGCTACAGTTAGAAAGCGGTATAGAAATATAGTTGAAGAAATGAGAAAGCCGCACAGATGCCCTCAATGTGGGTTTGACGCTGTAAAAAGGAAAAGTGTCGGAGTTTGGGTCTGCAGAAAATGTGGATTCACATTTGCGGGTGGAGCCTACACGCCATTCACAAAAATTGGCGCAGTTGCAAAAAGAGCTGCTACATCTGCAATGACGTCTACTGAGGGAATGAGGCCGGCTCTAGCTGAGGAAACCGAGGAGGAAAAGTGATTTTAATAACAACTTCTAGGAGGCCAACAAGGAGAATTAGAACTTTCTGCAACGACCTAGCACGTTGTATACCAAATTCCATAAGGGTTAACAGGGGTAAACTAAGCCGCGAGGGAGTAGCAGAAAAAGCCATGGAAATTAATGCAGACCGAATAATAATAGTGAACCGCTGGAAAGGAGGCCCTGGGAAAATCGAATTTTTCAAACTTAATGAAAGCTTAGTTGGTGTTCCTCCACTGCTTTATATTAGGGGGATAAAGCTTCAGAGGGAGATAGGCTTCCCGAAGACTAGACCTTTCCGTTCCTTAGCAATTACAGCAGTTTACACTTCTGATGAAGAGGAGATACCTAGACTTGCAGGGGCGCTTTCAGAATTTCTTGAAGCCCCAATTGCTACATTAGAAGAGTTGTTAAAGCAAAGTTACCATGTTTTTATGCATATTTCTAGGGATGTTTCAGAAAGAATTAGAATAACTTTTTTCAAGCTTCCTGAAAACCGTGAGATAGGGCCGAGAATAACGGTTTCTCATGTCATTTGGAGTTTGGAGAAACCCGCTTATGAAAGCTGAAGCAACAGTAAGTATCGAATTTAAATCGGAAAAAATGCTGGAAACAGTTTTTAAGGCTATAAAACCTGAAACTTTAACTCCGCCTACCAGACGTTCAAGGGCGTTTATAAAAATTAACGGAAAAACTTTAATTTTAAAATTTGAAGCTACCGACACAACAGCTTTGAGGGCGGCTTTAAACTCTTACTTAAGATGGATAAGGCTTACAGTTGAAATTTTGGAAATTCTTGAAAACGCTTAATTAATTCTTTTAAGTAATTTGGAGCGAGTCGGAGAGTTAAAGTATGAGTGGAGAAAGCACCAGACTTCCACCTCAAGTTCAAGAGCGCCTACTTAGGCTTCAACAGCTTCAGCAAACACTTCAAAATGTCCTTGTTCAAAAGCAGCAGTTGGAGCTGGAACTTACGGAGGTTGAACAAGCCCTAAGTGAACTTGAAAAACTTCCAGACGACGCGGTTATTTACAAGTCCATTGGAACCTTGCTTGTTAAAGCTGAAAAAGCTAAAGTTACGAAGGATTTGAATGAACGCAAAGAGCTTCTAAACATGAGAATCAACGTGCTTGGAAAACAGGAAGAACGCCTAAGAGGACAAGTTAAGGACCTACAAGAGAAAATTCAGCAAGACTTAAGGCCAATTTCATAAAGGCACTTCACTTCGACTTTTAGGTGTAAAGATTGAATGAAAAAAGCGGCATACCAGAGCTTACTGCAAAGCAAGTTGAAAAACTATGCGAAGTGGCAGAGGAAGCCGCAAGGAGGCATATTCTATCAAGGGTTCCGATGAGAAGAATCTCAGACTTCGACATAACAGTTGAAGTTGAAGGCTTAAAACCGCTAAACGTAATTGTCGATGTAAACCTAGAGCTTTCTCCTTTAATGCGAAATTACGATACGGAAAAGCTCGTGGAGGAAGCCGTGCAGAAGGCTTTCAATGCAGTGGACAACTATCTGAGGGAGTTATCTTGCAAATCAAAAGAATAATTGAGCTTATCGACGAACGAAATGTAAAGCTAGTCGTTTTATTATGCCATCACAACGCTGATCCAGATGCAGTTTGTTCCGCATACGCTCTTTCAAGTCTTCTAAAACGTTTAAGACCAGAAATTCAAGTTGAAATCGCTGCAGCTCAAGGTCCAAGCAGGCTTTCTAAGCACCTGTTAAATTTTATTCCAGCTACTTTGACGAAAGAACCGCGAATTGAGGAAGCAGACTTGCTGATAATACTTGACACAAATACTGTTCAGCAGCTAGATGACTGGGCTGAACGAGTTAAAAATGCAAGAGCTCCAATAATAGTAATTGACCATCATGCTAGTCACCCTGAAACCGAAAAGCTCGCTACACTTATGGTGGCAGATGAAAACGCATCTTCAACTTGTGAAATAATTTATAGATTTTTCAAAGAAGCCGAAACTAAGCCGGAAAAAAATGAAGCTTTGGCTATTTTTCTTGGAATAGCATTTGACACTAGACATTTCGTTTTAGCAAGCTCTTCTGCTCTAAAGACTGCGGCTGACTTGATTGACGCAGGGGTAAGTGCCCAAGAAGCCTTATCAATGCTCTCACTGCCAATGGATCCTTCTGAGAGAATTGCCCGTCTGAAGGCTTCTCAAAGAGCTAAAATCAGAAAAATCGACGATTGGATAATTGCCCTATCTCACGTAAGCGCTTTTCAAGCATCAGCTGCAAGGGCGCTTATATCTCTTGGTGCGGACGTCGCAGTTGTAGCTGGCCAGATAAACGATTCAGTTAGGGTTAGTTTAAGATGTACCAAGGAATTTCATGAGAGAACTGGAATTCACTTAGGAAGAGACATAGCTAAGCCTTTAGGCGAATACCTCCATGGGATGGGAGGCGGCCATTCGGTTTCAGCTGGAGTCAATGGAAGCGGAGACGTTGAAGCTGCATTAAAACGCTGTTTTAGGTTAATTAGGGAAAAGTTAAGAAACAGTAATGTAAATTCTACGGTTCGTTAATGAAGTGAAAGTTTAAAATTTAACAAAAATAAGTAGTTACTCTTAAGGTAAAGGAATGTCAAACTCCAATTAAGTAGCTAGGCTGAGGAAGGAAACTGAGTAGCGCTTTAACTGCTAACAGAATTTATTTCGCTCGGTTAGCTCATGGATTAATCCTTGATTGCGGATGTGGGAAAGGTTTGTTCAGAAAAATATTAGAAGCTCAGGGTGAAGTGGTGGGGATTGACATTAGTAAGAAAAATTTAGAATTATCAGGATACAAACTTCGGGTTCTTTGTTCAGCAACGCATTTACCCTTCCGAGACAAATGTTTCGATTTTGTTTGGGCATGCGCCATAATTGAACACATTAAAGAGGACGTTATTCCAGAAATTAGCCGTGTTGGAAAGTGCGCAGTGTTTCTAACACCGAACCCAAATTCACCTTTGAATATTCTGAATAAACTTTTAGGTCGTGGAGGGTGGTTCTCCAGCAAACATCCGGGGCATGTCCGTGCTTACTCCATCAAAGAGTTAAAGAGATATGGTCGTGTTTACGGTGATACTTGCGGAATCCCCTTACGGAGATTTTGGCAACGGATTTTTCCTACACATTTTTGGCTCTTATTTCCTTATTTAAGCCATACCATTTTTTTGGTTTAGGTAGAGCACACTCTTTTTCTACTTTTGTTTATTTTTGGTAGCAGTCTCAGGAAGACTTTTAAAGTAGGGTTTTAATTTGTTTTTGAGTCAGTATTGGTGGTTGTGGTATTAGTGGAAAGGGAGAAAGGGGAGAGGAGAATTAGGGTTAAGTGTTATAAGTGTGGTTATGAGTGAACAACTAATAGTGTTTTGAAGTTTGTTACTTGTCCTAATTGTATGAAGAAGATTGATAAGGAGAGGGCTAGGTTATACTGTGAGCAGGTTTGTAGGGGCTGATTATTCCTTTTCTCTTCGCTATTTCCCTTAGTTTTTCGAGTCTTTTTTCTCCGTGAATTTTGTCTAGTTCTTTTGCTTCTTTTGGGGTTAGTGGTATTGACGGGGCTTGTGGGCTGAATATTTCTAGGATTAGTTTTGCTTGTCTGTATATTCTTGTGTGTGGTGAGCAGTTTTTGATTATCCATTTTGCTATTTCTAGGACTTTTTCTAGTTCCCACTCTGCCACTGAGGGGTAGGGCTTAACATACCATGTTCGGATTTGGAAAGCCTTTGCCACAAAGATTACTGGTTCTAGGTCATACATTCTGAAGCTAAATGCTGGTCTTGCGTTGTTTTGGCGGTATTCCCTTTCTTCTCTTGGTAGGGCTAGGTCTCTTCTGAATATTCTTGCGTGGAGTGAGCCTTCACCCTCAATTAAGCCTTGAAGTCTTCCTTTGTCACGTTCGGTTAGGTTGTCGGCTGGAAGAGTCAACGTTTGATTCCCTCCCTTCTTTTCTTAGTAGGTTGTAGATGGCCGTTCTTATGGCTTCGCTTCTGCTTAGGAAGATTCCGTCTCCCACAAGCAGGTCAAGCTCCTCAACTACTTTTTCAGGAAGCACAACGGTTACAACAGCCTGAATGAAAGGCATTATGATTCTCATCCAATACTGCCAATTCGTTGTTCCAACGGCAAACTCCCGCTCCCAAGTCTTCCCAGCCGTCTCAGCAATCTCAGCCTTAGCACGCATCTTGCCAGCAACCCCCACCCCCAATCCACCCCCAACCAACAACCAAGATATAGGTAACAAAATATATTTGAGAGAACAGTTCGATGTAAAGTGGCGGAACGCTGTGGCGGTCATCGAAGCAAAAAACCTCACTTTCACATATGCTGGAAGAGAATCTCCCTCAATTAGGGACATAACACTTTCAATAGATAGAGGCGAATTCGTAATATTAACAGGCCCAAGCGGCTGCGGGAAAACAACTCTTTGCAGATGCTTTAATGGGTTAATTCCCCACTTTTACAATGGAAGGCTGGAAGGCGAAGTAATAGTTGCTGGACTGCGAGTGGATGAGCATCCAACTCATGAACTGGCACGTCACGTTGGTTTGGTTTTCCAAAATCCGGAAAATCAGCTTTTCGCTTTGTCAGTCGAAAAAGACGTAGCGTTCGGACTGGAAAATCTGGGCTTACCAAGAGAGGAAATACGTAAAACAGTAGATTGGGCTATGAAAACAACTGGAATCTATGAGCTTAGAGAAAGAGCGCCATACGAACTTTCCGGCGGTCAACAACAAAGAGTGGCTATTGCCGCTGTTTTAGCCATGCGGCCTGAAGTTATGGTCCTAGATGAACCAACATCATTCTTAGACCCCATGGGTGCAAAGCAAATTTTCGACGTAATTTACAACTTAAACCGAAAGCTCGGCATTACCGTTATACTAGTTGAGCACAGGCTTGACTTAGCCGCTAATTATGCAACAAGAGTAATCGTAATGAATGAAGGAAAAATAGTTTTAGACGGCTCGCCAAAGAAGATTTTGAGCTCTGAGGAAGCCAGACTTATAGGAATAGGCATTCCTAAGGCTACTATGCTCTATCAAATTTTGAAAAATGACGGTTTACCACTACGTGGAAACGAGACCCCAGTAACCCCTGAAGAAACAGTGAAGCTCATTGAGGAGGCTCTAAGGGATGATTGAGGTAAAAAACGTTTATTTCACCTATCCAAATGGAGTTGACGCCCTAAAAGGGGTTTCATTAAAAATAGACAGGGGCGATTTTGTAGCAATCATGGGGCAAAACGGAGCTGGAAAAACAACTCTCGTGAAACATTTTAACGGTTTGCTAAAGCCAACTAAAGGCGACGTTTTTGTGGACGGAGTAAATACCCGAGACGAAAGTGTTGCAACCCTAGCTCGAAAAGTCGGGTACGTTTTCCAAAATCCTGACCATCAACTCTTCTGCGAAACAGTAGAGCAAGAAATAGCTTTCGCCTTGAAGAATTTCGGTTTTAAAGAAGAACTTATAGAGAAAAGGGTTAAGTGGGCACTTAATCTTTTAGGGTTGACACGTTATAGGGAAAGCTCCCCATTCATGCTGAGTGGCGGCGAAAGAAAACGTGTCGCACTCGCCTCGGTTCTAGCTTGGGACCCAGAAGTCGTAGTTTTGGATGAACCCACCATTGGGCAGGATTATATGCAGAAGGAAAGGCTTAGACAGTTCATTATGCAGCTTAGGTCTCAAGGTAAAACAGTTGTTATAGTCACTCACGACGTTGAATTTGTGGCCGATTGCAATCCGAGAATAGTTTTAATGGCCAACGGAAAAATATTAGCAGACGGCCCAGCAGAAGAAATACTTACAAATTCAAATCTACTAGCTAAGGCTTCGGTAATTTCTCCTCAAATAACTCAAATATTTTTAAAACTTAAGCATTTTGGGCTTCCAACGAAAATAATTGACGTTTACAAGGCAAGAGAAATAATTGTTGAACATTATAAATCGAAGGTGAAAAAATGAGTTTCTTTGAGGGTTTAAAATTTAGAAAGATTTCATCTCCTATTCACAACTTGGATCCCAGGGTTAAATTTGCATTTGTTCTCGTGATTTTTGTTCTAGCAATAGTCTTCTGGGAACTTCCGGCTTTACTTGTGCTTTTCATTTTACAAATTCCGTTTGTAATTTTGGCACGTGTTGGCAAACAGTGGATTCGTTCAATGAAAGGTGCAGCTTTCCTCGCGGCTTTAATATTCATAACGAATTTCGGTTTCCAATTCTTTTATGGTGCTGAATCTCTTTCTTCTTTAATAGAGCGGTCGGTTGCAATGACTTTTCGCTTTATAGTTTTGGTGAGTTCCTTCTCTGTTTTCTTCCTAACAACTTCCCCTGACATGCTTGGCTTGGCTTTAGAGCAAAGCCGTATACCCTACGAGTTTTGTTTTGCATTCACAACTGCAGTACGTTTCGTTCCAGTCTTAGCGGATGAAGCCCAAACAATAATGGACGCCCAAAAAGCAAGAGGATTAGAACTAGAAAAGGGGAACTTTCTAAAACGCATAAAAAATTACATTCCTATTCTGGTTCCCCTAATTGTAAATGCAATTCGAAGAAGCATAGAACTTGCCGAAGCAATGGAGTCTAGAGCGTGGGGGGCAACCAAAAAAAGAACAAACTTGTACATTTTAAAACTTAAAAGAAACGACTACGCCTTAGCGTTGATAACAACCCTTATCCTCGCAATTGCAATTTACGTAAGAATATACGTTCCAATACCGTCAATCACGAGTTTTCTAACAATCTAAATTTGAAAATTTTTAGTCTAGAAACAGCTATAAAATCATGGAAGTGCGAAGTTTGCAACCTAAAACTCTTAGAATAATTGTTGATGAACGTGAAAAGCCTTCAAGTGTACCGGAAGCCTTAAAGAAGTTGGGCGCACAAGTTGAATTTAAAATGCTTGAAGTTGGAGATTACATTGTTTCGCCCTTATGTGCAGTTGAACGTAAAAGCAGCCGCGATTTCTTGAAATCACTTTATTCAGGAAGACTTTTCGATCAAGCTTCTAGAATAAGTGACCGCTATGAAAAATCGGTTTTAATTGTTGAAGGAAACTTTCCAAACTTTTTGTACGAGATGAAAAATCCGAAGGTTTTTTGGGGAACTTTAACGGCTTTAGCTTTCAAATTTAACCTAAACGTTTTCTTCACGGCCGAGCCTTGGCAAACTGCAGAGTTAATCTACACTATTGCAAAGCATGAGAGCGTCAAAAAGCTTGCTGGACCTTACATTAAAAAGAGATTTAAAGCAGAAGATGTAGAGCAAAATCAGCTTTTAATCGTTTCCTCCTTGCCCGGAGTAGGCCCAAAAATTGGAGAAAGACTTCTTAAACGTTTTGGAACCATTAGAAGAATTTTTAACGCCTCAATTGCTGAACTCGCTTCAGTTGAGGGAGTTGGAAGGGTAAAAGCTGAACGAATAGCAAGGATTTTAGACTCCTACTATAAGCCATTAGCAACTAAACCTCAGCAACTTCCACTTGACGAAAGCAAATCGCAGACAACCTAAAAGTCTATGTGTATGTGCGCTCATCCGTAAGATTTTTAACTTTTAAATTAGAGTATGGCTTTTCGCGGAGAGAATAAATTTGAAATGGTTAAGGGCAGCGGCCCATGAAATAATTGAAGGAGCTAAGAGGGCGTTAAGCGAACTTGATTACGAGCAAGTAGAGAAAATGATTCAAATGATTCTTGAAGCCAGAAATAAGAAAATATTCGTTGTTGGGATGGGAAGAAGCGGTTTTGTTGGAAGAGCTTTCGCTCTTAGGCTCATGAATTTAGGATTTAACGTTTACTTCATAGGAGAAACTATTACCCCGGCGGCGGAAAAAGGCGATTTGTTAATAGCTATTTCTGGAACGGGGGCAACAAAAATAGTTTTGACCGCAAGTGCTGCGGCTAAGGAAATAGGCGCCAAAGTCATAGCTGTAACCAGCTTTCCAGAATCTCCCTTAGGAAAGATAGCTGACCACGTAGTTGTCGTTGGAGGAAGAACAAAGGCTGGGTGGCCGAAGGAAGCTGACTATTTTGCCAGACAACTTGTCGGAGAAAGAGAACCTTTAACGCCTCTGGGAAGCATATTTGAGAACAACTGTATGATATTCCTTGACAGTCTAGTAGTCGAACTCATGGCTAGGCTGGGAAAGACTGAGGAAGAATTAAGAGCCCGTCACGCAACAATAGAATAGCAGTCATAAACTGTAAATTATGAAAGGGGCTGGTTAAAATTCGCAAAAAATGGAAAAAGAAAAGGATGCGAAGACAAAAGAAGAAACGTCAGAAAAGAAGAGCAAGATACAAATAGAAAATAAGTTTCCAAATTTCAAACCTAGTTAGGCATATCAAGTAAACTTGCTTTTCTAAATTCTGCGTTACACCTATATTTCAGAAATCACCAACCAAAAAAGAAGGAATTGGAATGGAAAAACACGGTCAATTATTAGAATCTGGAAAATACTTCATGCAGGGAAATGAAGCCCTTGCCGAAGGCGCACTGTTTGCAGGCTGCAGATTTTTCGCTGGATACCCAATAACTCCGGCAAGCGAAGTTCTGGAGTACTTAGCCAAGAAAATGCCTAAAAATGGTGGAATCTGCATACAGATGGAAGATGAAATGGCTTCCCTTGCAGCGGCTATAGGCGCAAGCTGGGCCGGAGCAAAAGCCATGACAGCCACCTCCGGACCAGGTTTCAGCCTAATGCAAGAGTTGATAGGCTACGCTTTCATGACTGAAACTCCAGTTGTAGTGGCGGATATGCAGCGTCAAGGCCCAAGCACCGGCCAGGCCACTAAAGGAGCGCAGGGAGACGTCATGCAGGCTAGATGGGGAACCCACGGCGACTACGTATCAATAGTCTTGTCGCCAAACTCTCCTCAGGAAATGTTTGAATTAGTAATTGAAGCCTTCAACTTAGCTGAGAAGTATCGTACACCAGTCATATTGCTTGCAGATGAAGCAGTTGCACACATGAGGGAAATAGTGGAAATCCCTCCCCTTGAAGAAATTAGGCTTAGTGAACGTAAAAAACCAAGGTCTGTGAATGAAGCGTTCTTTGGGGGAGAAGACGTCCCTCCGATGCCTCCGCTTGGAGAAGGTTATTACGTGGCCGTCACCGGGTCAACCCATAATGAGTATGGAATCCGCTTCACCGCAGACCCTCAAGTGCATGGAAAGCTCGTTGAAAGGCTTGTTGGAAAAATAGTTAAAAACACGGATAAAATCGCCAAGTTTGAAGCAGTAAACATTGAAGATTGCGACGTGGGCATAGTAGCTTACGGATGCACTTCGAGATCTGTTTACGAAGCAATTGAAATGGCGAAGGAGAAGGGAATAAAAATTGGTTTTGTCCGTTTAAAGACCATTTGGCCTTTTCCGGAAAAACCAGTGAAGAAGCTTGCTGAAAAAGCTGAATTTATAATTGTTCCGGAGATGAACCTAAGGCAGCTTTACTACGAAGTTCAAAGAGTAGCTGGCTGCGAGGCTAAGGTTGTCTCATTAAATAAGATTGGCGGAGGGGAGATGATAACCCCGGAGGAGATGCTAGCTAAAATAAGGAGGGCAATGTAGCATGAATGAAAGCTTTTCTCGGAAACTGTTTATGCGCGACTTGAAACTTCCATTTTGCCCAGGATGCGGAAACTATGTGATAATAGACACTTTTCTAAGGGCTGTCTACGAACTTGGCTATAGAAACTTGAAAAATTTCGTTTTCTGCAGTGGAATTGGTTGCGCCGCATGGATTCCTTCACCCTACTTCCTAGCCGACTCGATACACACTCCGCATGGAAGGAGCATACCAGTTGCAATGGGCGTAAAGCTTGTTCGGCCGGAATTGAAGGTTGTAGTCTTCGGAGGAGACGGTGACCTAGCTGGAATTGGCTTAAGCCACCTAATCCATGCGGCTAGGAGGAACATTGACATATCCGTGTTTATGGTTAACAATCAAGTTTACGGAATGACTGGAGGTCAGGTTGCACCTACAACTCTGCAGGGAATAAAAACGACTTCAACGCCGTATGGAAGTTTCGAAAGACCATTAGACGTCTCCAAAATCGTCGCAGAAGCTGGTGCATGTTACGTAGCCAGATGGACAACTGTCCACAGAAACGAACTGAAAGAAGCTATGAAAAAGGCGATTTTAACTGAGGGCTTCTCATTCGTTGAAATTCTAAGTCAGTGCCCCACAATGTTCGGGAGGCATGCCGGCTTTAAAAACTTGGCGGAAATAATGAAATGGTTTAAGGAAAAATCTGTTTCAATTGAGGAAAGTAGAAAAATGAGCGAGCGTGAATTATCTGACAGGATAGTTGTAGGCGAATTTGTTCATAGGAAGTTTATTCCATTAACTAAAATTTTTTCAACTCTTAAAGAACAAGCATCAGAGGTGGTTTGAATTGAAAATTGAAATCAGAATAGCTGGCTTAGGCGGTCAAGGAGTAGTCTTAGCTGGAAAAATACTTGGCAAAGCAGCAGTTTTCGACGGCCTATTCGCCGTTCAAACTCAAAGTTATGGAGCCGAAGCTAGAGGAAGCGCTGCAAAAAGCGAAGTAATAATATCAGACAAGCCAATATGGTTTCCATTCGTCAGAAAATGTGACTTTCTAATTGCTCTCAGCCAACAAGCCCTAGACAAGTATTTAAAAGATTTAAAAAAGGACGGAAAATTGATTGTTGATTCTACTTATGTAAGGGAAGTTCCGGAAAAATTTGGAAAAAAGCCTTACAGCCTTCCTTTCTGCAAAAATGCCAAAGAAAAATTTGGAAATGAAATTTTTGCAAATGTTATTGCTTTAGGCTTTTTAGCGAAAGCGTTTCGTTTGGTTAGCGAAGAATCTTTAAGAAGAGCCATAGTCGGTAGCGTTCCATCTAAGTATGAAAAAGAAAACATTGAAGCTTTTAAATTGGGCGTCAAACTCGCAGGGGAAATTTAAAAGCTAATCAGTTTCTGATCTTCTCCAAATCAATGTTTTAATTCGTGCTGCTGGAAGGAACCCTATTTTTTCGTAAAGTTTCATTGCAGCTTTGTTTTTTACATGAACTCTTAGATACGCTTGTTTAATATTGTTTTCAAGAAGCTTATTTAATGCAAATTTTATTGCTTGTTCACCGTAGCCTTTCCTTCTGTGAGCAGGGGCTATGCCAACGTTGCTTATTCTTCCCGTTTTAGAGTTGAAGTTTATTATGCCAATGGTTTGTTCTCCTTTGTTGATGAAGTAGAACTCTTCAATGTTACAGTATGCATCTAAGAATTCTTTCG
>Ga0190354_1000003_pt1 | contig 50971 bp, 62 predicted proteins | sample 4872131213_MG_FD_163436 | JGI IMG/M metagenome (GOLD analysis project Ga0190354, IMG submission 163436) | Hydrothermal vent microbial mat bacterial communities from Southern Trench, Guaymas Basin, Mexico - 4872-13-12-13_MG | ecosystem: Environmental > Aquatic > Marine > Hydrothermal vents >...
TCAACTTCCATTTGCCCCAATCTAGCCAAAACTTTCTCTATTTCAGCTTTAATCTCTTCTATTCTGCGTTCAGCTTCACTTTTTCTGGTTTCAGGAGCTTTCTTCCTTTCTCTTCTTCTTTTCTTTACTGGAGCCTTCTTTGAAGCTCTCGTTGGCGTTGGTGATGGAGTAGGAGTCGCTATTTGAATCGGCTTTATTTCCTTTATTTGGGGAACTTGCACTTTTCCTCTTAACTCTTCAATTTTTCTGTTTAGTTCGTCGAATCTTTCGTTAAAGAGTTTTATTAGGTCTTCTTGCATTGCTTCAAGTTCATGGAGGGCTACTATCGATTGATTCTTGTCTATTGCCTCTTTTACACTTATCATTCTCTCTTTATAATAGGCCAGAAGCCGGTCTCGTTCTTCCTCTGAAATTTTCCCTTCAGCTTGGGCTTCATACAACTTACGTATCGCATCGCTTAAAATTTCCCTTTCAAGTTCAAGCGTTCTAAGCTGTTCCCTAGCCTTTTCAGCTTCCTCCAAGCTCACACTACGTCCAACTTTAAAACGTTCTTTCTCGAAACTTTCAATTTCCGAAACTTCCAACTCAGAAACCTTTCCTTTTCTCTCCTTAAATCTCATAACAAGAAAAATAACAATGAAAACTGTGGCTGCGCTTGCTGTAAGTATGGCAATCATCATAGCGGTGGCAAAATCCACTTAAGTCCCCCATTCAAATTCAAGTTTTCCATAATCTACTATATAAATTTGAGCAAAATAACAGAATAAAACCGAAAACATCATTGAGAACCCTCAAGTTCATAATCTGTACTTTTAAGCATATTCAACTTCTAAACCCGTCAATCAAGTTTAAAAATTGCATAGGGTAACCAGTCATTTTCTTGCTTCACCATGCCGTGAATATGGAGCCCCGGGCGGGATTTGAACCCGCAACCTGCAGCTTTCCTGTCTCTAGCTCAGAGTCGTCATTCTCTCAAGTCCTTTCTTGATGAATTTTTTGATCAGATCAGCCTCTGGGAGCTCTTGAGAAGCAGGTTTGAAAACATTTTCTTTGAATCTATTGTAAAATTTGTTAAACGAATCTCTTTCTTTTGCTATATATACAGCACTACTACCGGATTTTTCGATTACCGCTGTTTCTTTGGCAATCTGCTTAAACATCCTTTGAACAGCCTTCTATTCAATTATTGAACTTACGTAAAATCCACTGTCTATAGGTGCTACTTTGTTTTTAATCCAAGGTTCTTCTTCTTTTCGAAGCTTGGCATATAGAAAACGAATCATATCACGCCAATCTTGGAGATGAAGAGCAATTAAGTTCTCGACCTCACCATATTCAGGAGCTCCTATGGAAAAGTAGATTTCTCTGGGTTTTGCTAATTGTTTTGCCCCTGCTAGTTTCATCTCTTTTGTAAAGCTTATTGCTACAGTTTCGATCATGTTTTTAGCCCATAAAGCATCAATTAGGTCCTCTACTTCGCCTTTACCATAAGCGTCAATTTCTACATCAAAATATGCCCTACGCCAAGAATATTCATTATTGCAGGAAATAAAACCAGCGAGCTTCATCCCGTCCAAATCCCATGTACCAGTAACCATTACAATAGATGAGAAGAGTTCTTCGGTATAGAATCTCTTCTCGAAATATGATTGCAGTTCTTTTATATCTCTATGGAGATCGTAAATCAATACTTGACGCTTTAGGCTTCCTCCGAGAGCTTCTGATGGAGCTTTCATCCAGATCATTATCTTATCAGGTATAAAGAAACGGCCTTCATAGAAATACTTGATTGACTCATAACAATAATGCACTCGGGCCAAAGCTTTAGCAAGAGGAGACATCCTTTCGGAGGATAGGAGATGGATATAGATTCCCATTAATTTTCACCTCCAAAATATCTATCAAGGCTATAACACATTTTGTCTACCTCACTACTGTAAAATAGAAGAACAGGCATAGATTTACTTCCAGTTCTAATTATGTACGGATTATTTGTTTCTGGATTATATAATATGTGATCTTTTCCTCTCTTGAATATTCTTTTTCCCAACGGCTTAGCCTCTTTGCAACTATAATAGGAAAATCGACATTTTTCCCAAGAGCAACCAATTGTTCTACAGTGGCCTGTATTTGATCTACCGCTTTTCTTAGTGTAGAACTCTTGAATTCTATGACGGCTGTTTACAATTTTTGTAGTGAACGTATTTGTCTGCAATTTTCGTTGATATACGAGTGTTTAGTCCTAATGTGCGAAGATCAAGTTCGTTGTCAAGATCATACTCCTTGTTGGGTTCCACGCCATTCAAAATAGGCGGTTTCTTCTTCATTAATAACCCTATATCATAATGTTTGCATATTATTTTATTAACAATTTCTAATGTATCTCAAGAATGTTTCCTGTGAAATTGTAGAGTTCCCTTCTTTCGTACATTTTTACTTGGATCTATGATTAAACTCTACGACTTTTATATTTAAAATAGCGGAAGAACTGTTTGCAAGCTATTTATCTTTCCGAATAGCTTATTTTTGTGTATATTTAGAGCATATTTTGATAGTTTAGCGATGCCCCCGTAGCCTAGCTGGTTAAGGCGTCAGCCTTGTAAGCTGAAGATCCCGGGTTCGAATCCCGGCGGGGGCTCCAAACCAGAATTTAAATACAAAATAAACCTTAATATTTTCAAAAACAAACCAGAAAAGGATTAAAATGACAGAAACAATCCAAAAAGTATCAGAAATTTTAAATCAATTAAAAGTTTGGCATAAAATTCAAGAAAACTACATAATCACTAGGAGAAAACAAATTCGAATACCAGAAATAAACTCGGAAATAGCTTATCTAGCCGGAGTTATAGCTGGAGACGGAGCAATAACAAAAACCAAAAGAAAAATGGGAGGATACTACTACAGAATACAAATAGTCGGACGTAAAAACTACATAGAAAAGCTAATTCCTCTCATCAATCGACTTTTCAATTATAAAATTAAAATCCTTAGAGACAAAAGGAAACAAAACACCTACTACATCAACATTCAAACTGCATACTTCATAATGCTAGGTCTAAAACCAGGAAAGAAACTACATCCAACTGTACCATCCATCATAGCAGAAAATCCAATTCTGTTCAAGCATTATTTGAAAGGACTAATAGACACAGATGGTCATGTAAAACCTACAGGAAGAGTCCAACTGAAACAACGAAGCAAAACTTACCTCCAGCAAATAGTTTACTTAATAATAGAGAAACATATGAAAATTAAGGCTTCCCAACTGAGAGTGAACTATACAGAAGGAAAACCCTACTACTATATAAGATTCAAACTACCCGATGATTTCTAATTTTCTCTCAAAAACGCTATGACTGGGCTTAGCTACCGGGGCTTGGACTTTACTATTTCCGAAAATATTGTTCTCATTTAAAGCTGTTTCTGAATTTGTAATGGAAAATAAGTATTGTCTTATTTTCCTGCTATGGTTATTATTCTATTTCCATGTTATTTTCTCTGTAAGTATTAATGTATGCTTGATAAAATGCTGAAAAAGTCCTAATATTTCTTTTTGGGTTCGGTAACGAACAGCCAGAAAAGAATTGTTGTAAAAAGGCCTAGAATGGCCGTTATCCAGAATGGAATAAATATTCCATTAATGGTTGATCCGAGAAGATTAAAGTTTATGTTTGATACTACCGCGCAGAGGTATCCTCCTATTAGGGCTCCGGCGGCTGTTCCAGAGTTGAAAAATGTTTGTTGAAATCCGAATATTGTTCCTCTAACCTCAGTTGGGGTTAAATCTGCCTGTAAAACTCGCATTAGGGGCATTCCAATTCCGAATGAAAGGGTTGCAAGTGAGTAAAATCCAATCAGTATCCATAAGCTTTTAATGAACGGAATTATGAAGAAGACTGGTCTTGATATAAAATAGCCAGCTATTATAAGCTGCTTTCTTTTCCCAATCTTATCGCTTAAATGACCAGCCAAAATGGAGGAGATTATAGTTACTATTCCGCTTATGCTATAGAGCATTCCTAACCCCGCGGGGTCTTTTGCAACTTCTTGGATAATATATACTACAGCGGAAGTGTTCACTATGCCCATTCCAAATCCGTTTACTACCCCGTTTACGTAAATAACATAGATGCTTCGTTTTGCTTCTGTAGATAGCTTGTTTAAGGAGTCTTTTATTCCTTGAAAGTTGAAATGCGACTTGTCAGTTGCAATGTTGCTTTTTCTTCCTTTTGGGAGGGAAAGGGATGAAATTAAAGCAATCAAGCTTACAATGGCCAAAAAGATAAAAGGTGTTCTAAGCGCAGTGAATAGGTCTGGATTGCTTACTGAGGTTATGTAAAGCTTGTAGATGGCAACTCCTATAGATGGACCAAATATGCCAGCGAAGTTCATCAATGAAACGTAAATTGACATAGCCTTTCCTCTCTGCAGTTTGTCGACTATTTCCGTGAGCAAAGTTTCTGCAACTGGCCAAACCATGGCTGAGGAAACTCCCTGCAATACCCTAACAATAATTAAAGAGGGTATATTCGGGCTTAGAATAAACCCTACAGCTGTAAGAAAGTAAAGTGTAAGTCCTAATGCAATTATTTTTTTCCTTCCTATTCTGTCGCTTAAATAACCTACAAAAGCGGCCATTGGCGCCCTTGAAATCATAAAAGCAGCCATTAAAGCCCCTAACTCAACTGAAGCCTTATAAGCTTCAATAGTTCCAACGAGCTCTTCCGGTAATTCTGTTAAAATTCCTTTCAAGGCGAGAACGTAGTATGGAAAAACAGGGGAGATGCATGAAAATCCAAGGTTTACAAAAAACGATATTAAAAAGATTATGGCGACATGCTTGGTAAGAAACTTTGGCAAGTGCATAGCGCGTTTTTCTCGCTTTGGAGTTTAAAATAGAAAATTAAGCAAAGTATAAAAGCTTTAATTTTGCTAGTGGTTAGCTAAAAAAGAACGGGTGAAATAGGTATTTGGCTTTCAAACGAACTCGAAAACTTGCATTGACTGAGGGGTTAATAGCTGGAATGCTCTTCGGAACAGCTTCAATTTTCGTGCGGTTCTTAGGGGAAGTCGACACTTTTTCGATTGCTTTTTGGCGGCTTGTAATTGCATCTACAATGTTAGCTATCATTCTCGTAGTATTGAAAAAGCCGTTCATGTTTAGTACCATGTTAAGGAACTTTAAAGACTTAATTGTTTTAAGCGTTTTTCTGGGGCTTCACTTTATACTTTTTGTGTCTGCGGTTAAGGATACAACAATACTTAATGCAACAGTGTTTGTTAATACGACGCCTATCTTCTCAATGTTTATTTCAAGTTTCATCTTTAAGATTAAGCCCTCTCGCTTAGCCGTTTTAGGTTTAATAACATCCTTTATTGGTGCCTTTATAATAGCTTATGCGGAATCTTCGCCGAACGGTTTTTCTCCAAGCATGAGAGGAGATATAGAAGCTGTTTTAGCTGCACTTGTTGAAGCTTTTTACTTAAACTTTGGAAGAAAAATGCGCAGTAAGATGCCCCTTCTTTCAACTATACTTCCTATATGTTTGTTAGCCGCAGTGTTCGTGGGCCTTATAAGTATCCCTATGGGGCATACTTTAACTGTTCCTTTAGAATTTGAATTTCTTGCTCCACTTATATGTTTGGGCCTACTGCCAACTGCAATGGCGCATACACTTTATTTTTCCTCTCTTTCAAATCTGAAATCTTTCGAAACCGCTACTATGGCTTTACTTGAACCAATCGGAGCAACAATTTTAGGCATGATAATTTTTCAGGAAATTCCAAAATCGTTATTCGTTTTTGGTGCTTCTCTCATTTTACTTGGTATAGTGTTTGTTGCTGCACAAGAGCAATAAAATCTATAAAATAGAGGAAGAAGAAAAATGTCTAATAGGCTGAAATGCCGACGAATCTCAGTTTGTTAAGTTTCATGGCGGGAACAGTTGTTTCTTCAACTATTTCTAGAGCTTTGCCTATCAATGGGATTTCTTTTAAGGCTGAAAGCATGCTGTCGGTGAATCGCATGTTGACTATGGGCTTTGTGATTTCGCCGTTTTCTATGAGGAAAGTTCCATCTCTTGTAAGTCCTGTTAATATTGCCTTAGTTGGTTCAACTGGATTAACGTAATGAAGATACGTTACAAATATTCCGTGTTTGGTTTCTTTAATCATCTCCTCCATTGTTGAGTCGCCTGGTTCAACTATTAGGTTGAAGGGGACTGGTTGTTCATAGAACCATCTTGTAATAGGCGGAATGGAATGCCCAGTGCTTTTCTTATTTTCCTTTCCAGCTCTTAGAGAATCGTAGCATATGCTTTCTTTGGAGACTACTCCGTTTTTTATAAGGTTTAACGCCTTTTTGGGTACTCCCTCGCCGTCTACTGGAGTCATGTAGAATGTTCGAGGGTCTTTTGCATCGTCTTTCAAGTTTAGTTTTTCGTCAAAAACTTGCTTGTTTAGGAAGTATTTAACAAATGAGCTTCCGTTTTGGTATGGTACGGCTGAGAATCCTATATAGCCTAAATATGCGAATATTGTTCCTACTGCTAGTGGAGAAAGGACAACTTCGTATTCTCCGGGCTGAATTTTAATTGGTTTAACGCTCTTTACTGATTTTTCAGCGGCGTCTTCCGCCAGTAAAGTTGGGTTTATGTCTCTGACATGCCTTGAATATTTTTCGGCTGTTCCGAAACCTTCTGACCCTTCGCTTTCGGATATGACTGTTGTCTTCATGCTTGCTGTTGTTAGACTTGCGTAGGCTGAAACTCCAAGGGAGTTGGCTACAGCAAAGTAAATTGCGTTTGTGGATAGATATCCTGCAACAGCCCTTACGATTGGCGATTTTTCATGCGCAGTTTCAATTGCTTCTTTAACTTTTTCTGCTCGATGTTCAGGTGTGCAGAAGGCTGTTTCTTTGTCGAATGCTTCTTCAATTGGAGACCAAGGTTCTGGTTCAGGTAGGCTTTTAAAGTCCATGTTTGGCTGGGCGGATTTAGCTATTTTTATGGCTGTTTCGGCTACTCTTTCTATTTCAGTCTCTTCGAGGGTGTTAGCCCTAAAGCTTCCTATCCTCTTGTCTGGAAGAATAGCCTTTACTATTATGCCTCCGTTTTTTGAGGCTACGTTCTGGTGTATCTGCGAATTTGCGTATCGTGTTAGGGCGTTATCAAGAAGGAAAGCGCTAGCTTGAGCTTGACTTGCACCCAATTTAACGGTTGCCTTCACGGTCTTTTCAGCTATTTCAACAAGTCTTTCAATCACCACATTCTTCACCTCTTAGATTAGACCTACACGAATATTTCGGAATCTGGCTGTTCCACATCCATGTCCAACGTACATGACTTGACCTGGCACTCCCTTGCCGCAGTTTGGGGTTCCCCACATTCTCCAGTCGTCCCTGCTTACTGCATCGCATGAACCCCAAAATTGCGGTGTAACCCCTATGTAAGTTGGATTTTTAACCATGTTTTCTCTGCTTCCATTCTTTATTCTCCAACCTATTTCGGTTCCGAACTGGAAGTTTATCCGTTTGTCGTCTATGCTCCAAGAACGGTTGGTCATCATTAAAATTCCATCTTTTGTGTCTTCAATTATTTCTTCAGCTTTCCAGTCGCCCGGTAGCAAGTTGATGTTTGTCATACGTATTAATGGCAGAGTTAACGGTGAATCGGCGCGCATTCCGCCGCTGCTTTCGCCTAGGTTGAGCTCAACTGCTGTTTCACGTGAACTTTGGTAGCCAACAAACAAACCTTGATTAACCAAGTAAACTTTCTTGGCCGGTGTTCCTTCGTCGTCATAGCCGAAAGTGCCCAATCCTCCCGGAACTGTTGCGTCGGCTACTATGTTCACATATTCAGAACCATACTTGAACTTTCCAAGTTTTTCCGGAGTCAAGAAGCTTGTGCCTGCGTAGTCGGCTTCTGTTCCTAGAACACGGTCAAGTTCTGTTGGGTGACCGCAGCTTTCATGTATCTGAAGTGCAAGTTGGTCTCCCGTTAAGATAAGGTCCGTTACTGTTGATGGGCATTTTTCAGCTTCGAAAAGTTTTAGGAGTTCTCGGCCGACCTTTTTCGCGTTTTCAATTAAAGCTAGCGACTCGAAGAATTCGTAGCCCGCTGTTGAAAAGTCCCCTCTGAAGGAGGCTGGATAGGATCTCACCTGCATTTCACCATTCTTTACTGCTATCGCCATTAAGCCTCCGCCACACCAAGTTATTGTCTGAGAAATTTCAGCGCCTTCAGTGTTCATGAAGAATTTCTTTTCTCTAAAGCCTCGATAGTAACTGTATGAAGCTTTGATAAGCGGAGACTGCTCAGCCAACAACCGTTCTGCTTCAAAAAGAACTCTAAGCTTTTCTTCTAATGGAACTTCGAACGGATCCTTTTTGTAAGGAGTTTCGTATCTATCTTGCCTTACCTCTTCTTTGCTTAGTTGTACATCTTTCTTTTTAAGCATGGCACTTGCCTTTGCAATGCTGACTGCCTTTTCAACTATGCGCAATACTTCTTCCTTGTTTATGTCAACTGAAGACGCAAAGCCCCAGGCGCCGTTTACTATGACTCTAACTCCGAAACCCTTTGTTTGCACAAGTCTAACTTCTTCAGGCGCCCCATTTTTGATTGTTAAAACTTCGTCGGATATTTCGCCTATCCTTATGTCAGCATAGCTTGCTCCTCTCTTCTTAGCTTCTTCTAAAGCTAGAGTTCCAAGTTCCGAAAACACGTTCTACACTCTCTATGCACAGTATTTAGAAAATATTTAAGGGGATGCAACAGAATTTAAGCCTTTACTAAATTTTAAAGTTGAAAAAATCCAAAATGCTTAATATGCAATATTTTAAGCTTAATTTAATAACACTACTTCTAGATTTCCCAATTTTGGAGACGAAACGGTTTCCGCTGACATGCATGTACGCATAGGAAAAACTACTGTTTAGAAGTGTTTAATATGGAAGGGGAAGCCGAAAAGGTGTTGGAATTTATAAGCAGAATCCGAGCAATGAGAGGAATTCAGCAAGTCAAGTATACGATGGTACTGCTCTTATAAAACCTTGACATTTAGAAACTACTGGAAAATTTTATTTGACTTTAAACTAAAATTGGTTGACACCGTAAAAGGTAAACGATTATGATTAGAAGAATTTGGGATGTAACCCTTACAGTGAAGGACTTGAAAAAAGCCATAAATTCCTACCAAAACGTTCTGGGACTACAGAAAAGGTATGAGTTTAATGATTATGCAGAGGAGTTGAATTAGGCCTAAAAACATGGGGAGAACTAGAAAAACCGAGAAAAGGCGAGCTGGTCATAAATTTTCTAGTAGACAACGTTGATGAAGCTCATAAAATTTTACAAAACAACGGAGTCAAAATAATTGAAGGCCCCAAAGAGACGTTCTGGGGAGGCCGCATACTACTCATCGCCGACCCGGACGGAAACCTTCTACAATTAACAGAAATAAACTGGAGCAAATACTACGAAGCAAGCGCCAAAAGCAAAAAATAAACGCCTTCACTATAAAAACTTAAACTATTTTTCTCCTTTGTATGGCCGTCCACGGCATACACCGCAAAAGAACATTTCCTATACTTCCTTATCTTTAAGCACCTTACGACCGCGGTTGACACATATTTTAAGCCTAAAATAAGCTTCTTTGAGAGCCAAGAGGCGGCGGAACTTAAACTATGTCTGATGACACTTTACAGTTTCTATTCCTTCTCTTTCAGAATTATCTTTACTCTTAAAATTCCACTAGTAGCCACGCAACACTACAAGTATGTGCTTACACTTTCCGCAAAACCAAAAATAAAGCATCCCAATCCACATTGCACTCATCAATTTTAATACGCTGCCATTCCACAAAAATGTTGTTACATGTGTCTTTTTCTTCAAGTTCATACTCAGCGTTGATGATCTGTTGAAACTTGTCTTTCAAATTCGCAGAGTGGTCAGCTATTGTTAAGAAAATCCCCGCTTCTATTTTCTTATTAAGAATGAAATTTCGTAATTTTTGAAGATCATTTTTTATAGCTTGGATGTCTCCCGTTCTTTTAATTTCCACTCCAAGCTCCCACTTGTTTTCTTCTAGTCCAAGTCCTATATCAATTGTTTTCCTGTCTGAGACTGGGACATCAGCATGAAGATTTATTAGAACTTCATCACGCCTTCTGAGTAAGTTCATAATCTTGCAAAAAAGAAAACATCTTATGTCTTCTTCTCGCATATGACCATACCCGCTTCTCTCACTGATTCTTCTATAATCGTAAATCAAATCAGACCAAGCTTCTTTTACTATGCCAATCCATTTGTTGATTTCAGATTTCATGAACAAACGTAGTATATCGTGATGCATTTAAAATTTGTGCAGAGTTACTTGCATATCAATGTGCACATACAATTTAACAATAAAGCTCTTTTACACCTAGAAGGATAAAGCTCCCGCATTTTTCTAAATCCATTAGCTTTTCCTTTTGAAACTATTTCCATTTTACTTTTCTTTTACGACCGTAAATTCCCCCGTTTCCTTTTCTTAACCATTAAAAGCCAGACTGTATAAGCTCTGAAGGATTTCCATCAAAGATATATGTGGGTGCAGTCGTGGAGCCGGGGGTGGGATTTGAACCCACGTAAAGCGGGTCTGCAGCCCGCCGCCTGACCGCTCGACCACCCCGGCGTTAATGCATAGCGTCTTCTATTTTGATTTCAATTTATAGGGCTTACAGATTAATTTTATTGTTCGTTTTCTGGTGGGCATATGTCGCATATTTCTGGCAAGGTTGCGATTTCTCTGTGAAGTTTGCATAGGGCTCTTTCCTTTCTTAGGTTTTTGCAGAGTTGGCAGAACTTTCGCATGGTTTGGGCTGTTGTTGCTTTTTCTTCCACTATACTTCTTGCTATTTCCTCTATTAGTTTCTTGGCTTCAGGCAGTTTCTCTGCTTCTTTTATGTATTTTTCCCCTCTTTTTGAGCCTAGATATTGGCTTATTGCTGCTTGGGTTGTTCCAAGCTTTTTTGCTGCTTCTGTTTGGGTGAATCTGTACTTTTCTATTAGTTCTTTTGCTATTAGGCTTCGGAAGGCTGGAAGTAAATATCTTACTATGAGTTCGCATGGCGGTCTCAATTTTGATCGTTGATAATAACGCTGTTATTACTTAAATCTCTACCTACTAGAACCCAATCGAGTTTCAACTTCAAAAAAGTAGGAAGGGATGGCTACTTCTTCTCTTTTAACTCCATTATTGTTGGGCTTCCACAGCTTGGACAGTATCGTGGGTCTGGGCCTTCTTCAGTTGTCCATTTCCTTCCGCATTTGAGGCAAATCCAATTAGTCAACATTCTCACCTTCGACAAGCTGAAAATCTGCTATGCAAATTGAATAATTAAACTTTTTCTCTGAAAAGAACATTCCTAACAACATAGAGTAAACCTCCCGCAAAGAAGCTGAAAACGCAGAATCCATAGACTTGCGGTGAACTGAAAACGTTTAGCAGGGGATTCCAGTAAGGAAATGGCCAAGCAAAGTTCATTTCCGGGTAAAGAAAAGCGTCAAGAATTATGTGGCTGTAGCCGCCAACCAGTATGCTTACTAGAATAACTTTATTAGAAATCGCTTTTTCGAGGGGAAAGCCGAGCTTTAAAATGAGAAACTTTGTTATGAACGTGGCGAAGTATATTGCTGGAGTTATTATTAGCACTCCGATTATTGAGTGAATTGGCCCGTGAAGCGGGTAGGTAAACCTAGAAAAATTATTAGGAAGGGCTCAATGTCGATTAGGATTGAACCATAAAGTAGGGCTATGAAATCTAGAGAGTCGAAAATCGCATAGGTTAGGATTGCATGTCCTATGTGGAAGGGTGTGAAGGGCAAGCTTTTCACTGTTTAGTAGTTAGTTTGCGGTTTTGTTGATAAGGTTTATTTATAACATCGTTATAAAAAACTACGAGCACTCGTAGATGGAGATAAAATTGAAAAAACAAAAACTCCAACTGACAAAGGAATCAGAAGAATACCTCGAAACAATCTATAAACTACAGAAAAGGAATGGAATAGCAAAAACATCAGAAATTGCAAGGCAACTAAATGTTGCTTTAGGCTCTGTAACAAACACCATTGAGAACTTAGAAAGAAGGGGCCTAATAGAGCATAAACCCTACAAAGGAGTAAAACTAACTGAAAAAGGCATGAAAGAAGCACTAAAAGTTCTGAGGAAACATCGCTTAGCCGAAAGACTTCTAACAGATGCCTTAAAAATGAAGTGGAGCGAAGTTCATGAAGCTGCTTGTTCCCTTGAACACGCACTAACAGAAGAGATACTGCGTCACATTGAAAAGGCATTAGGATACCCTAAAAAGTGCCCTCATGGAAATCCAATTCCAACAGACAAGGGAGAAATTCAAGAAGAAAAATCCTATCCACTTACTTTACTAAAAATAAAAGAAACAGCCGAAATAGTTAAAATAACCGAAGAGTCCAGTGAGAAGTTGAGAGTTTTAGAGAAATATGGATTAAAACCCGGAACAAAACTAAATTTAATCGATAAAAGTTTTAGAGAAGGCTTTATCGAGCTTAAAATCGGTGCAACTTGTTTAAAGCTGGATTTGGAAACAGCTTCTGGAATATGGGTGAGGAGGGAAAACTATGACTAAAGATGAGGGGAAGCTGGCTAAACTAGTTCCATGCTTACTAGAGGCCATTAAAACTTTTAAAATGGAAAAAAGAAACGCTAAATTAGAAGATTTAGCCAGAAAACTTAACATTACTAAGAAGGATGCGGAAAAACTTATCGAATTGGCTGTTAAGAATGGATTTTTGAAGTCTCGTGAAAGTTTAGAGCTTACGGAGAAGGGAGAAGCAGCAGTTAAGGCTCATAGGGAAAGTTATATTCACGACAAGTATGTGCATGGAACCGGAATATTCGGAAGGATATCTCGAATTTTCGAGAGAAAAAATAAGAATATGCGTTATCACCTGAGAAGACGCCATGGAATTGATGATAAGGCAATAAACGATTTTTATTCAAGTATTCGAAGTTTAAAAGGGCGAGTTGAGGAGACAATCCCTCTTACTAGGCTTTCAGAGGGAGAGAAGGGGGTTGTCAGTTATCTGCTTGGTGGCTATGGAATGGTTAGACGGCTAGCTGAAATGGGATTAACACCTGGTACAACCGTTAAAGTGTTGAGGAGGGGTTTGCTGAGAGGCCCAGTTCAGATAGAAGTTAGAGGATGCCGTCTCGCCCTCGGCTACGGTGTTGCTTCAAGGGTTTTTGTTAAACCGGTTGGAAGGAAAGTGCATGATTGAAAAGGAGAAAAAGCTTAGGATAGCCCTTGCTGGAAATGCTAATGTTGGAAAAAGCGTTATTTTTAACCAACTTACAGGATTAAATCAGGTAGTTGGAAATTGGCCTGGAAAAACTGTTGAAAGAGCTGAAGGAACACTCTTCTTTGAGGGCTACAGAATTCACGTCATAGATTTGCCGGGAATATATTCTCTTTCAACTTATTCAATTGAAGAAATAGTTTCGAGAGATTATATTGCAATTGAAAAGCCGGACGTTATAATAAATGTTGTAGATGCTTCAACTCTTGAGAGAAATCTGTACTTTACAATTCAACTTTTAGAACTTGAAGCACCATTAATTTTGGATTTAAATCAAGTTGATTTTGCAGCTAAGAAAGGCATAAGAATTGACGCTGAAAAGCTTTCTAAAGCTTTAGGAATCCCTGCTGTTCCAACCGTCGCTATTTCGGGAGTGGGCATTAACGAACTTTTAACAACAGTTGTGGCTGTGATTGAAGGAAAAATTGGGCTGAATCCTCTAAAGGTTAGGTATGGTAAGGAAATTGAAGGACGACTTGAAAAACTTAAGAAAATTGTGAAGGAGAAAACCCCTCAGATATGTGAGATTTATCCTTCACGATGGGTTGCTGTTAAGCTTTTAGAAAATGACCCCGCGGTTGTTGGGAAAGTTAGGTCTTATGAACACGGAGAGGAAGTTGTGAATGCTGCGGGAAAATTTGCTTCTGAAATAGAGAAGATTCACGGTGAACCTGCCCATGTTGTTATTGCTTCTGAAAGGTATAACCTCGCAAATAGAATAGCGCAGGAAGTTACTGTTATTGTTTCTCCGCCTAGGCTCAGTTTAGAGGAGAAACTTGACGCTATTACTTCCCATAAGGTGTTTGGTTATCCAATTCTTGCAGCGGTTTTAGGCTTAATATTTACAGTTATTTTCCTAGGTGGGAACTTCTTAACTGAGTTGCTTGAAGGCTTCTTTGACGATTTTCTAATTCCAATCGTTGAGAATGCTTTGGTTACATTTTTTCCTCAAGTTGTCACAGACCTTATTTCCGGCGGAGTTATAACTGGGATCGTAGCGGGAATTACTATCGCTTTGCCTTACATAATTCCATTTTACATTTTCTTGGCTTTGCTTGAAGATACTGGTTACTTGCCTAGAGCCGCCTTTCTAATGGATAACCTTATGCATAAAATTGGCTTGCATGGAAAAGCTTTCATTCCCCTAATGTTAGGTTATGGATGCAATGTTCCAGCGTGCATTGGCTGCCGCATAATGGAAACAGAAAGAGAAAGGTTTCTCGCAGGCTTCATAGTTGTTTTAATTCCATGTGCAGCTAGAACAGTTGTAATTTTAGGTTTAGTTGGGCGTTTCATCGGGATACATGCAGCTTTAGCGCTATACATTTTCGATTTAATTCTTGTCTTTGTTCTGGGTAGAATAGCCTTCAAGGTGTTACCAGGCGAACCCATAGGCTTGATTATGGAGATGCCTCCTTACAAGAGGCCTTCAATAAAGAACATTCTTGTTAAGACTTGGAACAGAACAAAAGACTTCATCTACATAGCCTTTCCAATAATTATCGCTGGAAGCGTGGTCATAGAGGCTTTAGCTATTACAGGAGTTATGAAGCATGTTGTCATGGCCATGAGTCCATTTTTTGAGGGTTGGCTTGGTCTTCCTTCGGTTACGGGTATTCCCCTGATCTTCGGAATTTTACGTAAGGAATTGACGCTTATACTTCTGTCTGAACTCATTCCTTTGGCGTCGTTAACTCATGTTCAAATGATTGTTTTCTCACTTGTAACAATGATTTATATTCCATGCATCGCCACAATTGCGGCTTGTATCCACGAGTTTGGATGGAAAAAAGCTATGCTCATAACTTTCCTTGACATTGGTTTGGCGCTGCTTCTTGGAGGAATAGCGTTTAGGCTGCTTTCCCTTTTTATGTAACAAATTTTGCTTAACTTATGGTTGTTGTGGAGGCGAAGGGTGAAATTCAGCTTTTCTAATAAATATGGGCCTTCCTTCAAGAATGGCCATTATAATTTTTCTTCTTGCATTTTCAGCTAATCTCCAAACTGTGTTTCTTGAAACATTCATTCTTTGTCCGGCTTCGCTGAACGAGCATTTTTCTAGGTCAACTAGGCGTAGGGCCTCTACTTCTGCAGCCTCTAACACTACTGGTTCGGGTGGAATCTGTGGGAACGGGAACGGGTTGAAGCCTTGAATCGGCGGAGTTACTCCTATCGTAACTGGTTTTGGAGGTCTTCCTATTCTGCCTCTTCGGCGTCTGTGGCACCATCTTCGATTGAATCTTGGCATTTCAACGCTCTCCTATTATGTGATATATCACAAAATTATTTAAGGGTTCTTTTCGGCAATCAAACATGGACATAATAAGAATCACCCTTATACTTAACGAGCTTAACTAATCCTTTGGCATGTAAGCTATCTAAACATTTTCTAACTTCACTTTCCGGTATACCTAAAGAGTCAGTTATATCCTTTATCTTACATGGCCTACGCTTCAACAGCTCAATGATAACAACCTCTAAAGTTTCAGCCTTAACCTTAGTTTTCCTTAACTTTCTTGGAAAAAGCCTTGAATAAACCTCAATTCCACTGGTGTTTCTCTTAAAAATGTCTGTTATAGCCATTAACTCCTCATTTGTTAACGGTTTAACGTAGCTTTCTGATGGAGGCCTATAAGGAGTGTTAATTTGAACTTCATCTGGGCCTATTTCATTTGTAATTTCAACTATTTTTTCGACAACTTCTGCTTGGCTGTTAAGCATGTTTCCATCCGAAGTTTTTAAGAACATTATTTGCAATGCCAGTTTCCCGTGCATTTCTCTCCTAAGCAGTTTTAAATTTTCAATTATCATTTTAAGCTTCAAACCTTTTGCTGGCCTATTTATTCTCTCGAAAAGTTCCTGACTCGGCGCGTCAAGCTTAGCTGCAACTAGGTCAAAGTTGCAAAGGGCCCTCTTTATGTCTTCTCTAAAAATAAGCGAGGAATTCGTGAGAATGGCGAATGGAATTCCTTCCACTAATTCTCTGAGTTTTTCCACCATTTTTCCGATAAAAGGGTTAAGCGTAGGTTCACCTGTCCCAGAAAATGTAATATAATCAACTGTTTTTAAGTCGATTCCCCGTATTTTTTCCTTAAAATCTTTGACAACGTTTTCAACTTTGACTTTAGGCTTGTAGTCTTCAGTTATGCCCACTTTATTTCTCGTTCTACCGAGCTGACAGTAGATGCAATCAAAGGTGCACGTTTTAGGCGGAAGGATCGGATCTATTCCAAGCGACCTGCCCAAACGCCATGATGGAACCGGGCCGTAAACTGTGTTCATATTTTCATCTCATTTTAAATTTTAATTGGCTAAATACAACGTTATAGGCATGGCTTTTTAACTCCAGCTAATCTAGCTACTTTTCGGCTTAGTTCTTTGTACCATTTTGGCAATTTCAGTTTTTCTACGGTTCTGTCCGGGGTGTAGGGTTTTATATCTAAAACTGGAGTTTTGTCAAATAAATCCAAGTTTTTAACGTGTAGGATGCGCCCTTCCCTTTTTAGCAGCCTAACTATTGTGATGGCTACTGGAACGGGTCTATGCGGCGAATCACTGCAAAATACGCCTACTTCCGGCAGTTCTTCAAGTTTTATTCCAAATTTTGTTAGCCGTCTAAATCTTACTTTTAGAACTTTTCTTTGCTCTTTACTAACCTTATGCAGGTATGCAGTAACTATTAGGTGAGAAAATCCGTCTATTCCTTCTAGGCCTTCGTTAAATTCTTTAAAAACTTCTATTTCCCCTTCAACTCCATTTGTTGATTTTTTGACTGTTTCGTCGTCAAAATTTGTGTGAACAATTCCTATGGGATTAAGAATTATTCTTTTCATAGAGGTGTTTCTCCCTTTGCTGACTTTTGTATTGTTTTAGACGTTCTTATTTATGTGATATATCACAAAATTTATATTTTGCCTTTCGTTGTATTATGTGAAGTATCACAAAATAATCGGAGGTGAAATGCTCATGCCTTGGGGATGGGGTTGGAGAGGCGGCGGATGGGGCTGGACTGGACCGTGGCCAGGAAGAGGGCCATTCAGCTATCTACCGCCATGGCAAAGGCCAGGATGGCTTTTCGGCAGAGGCGCCTGCTGGTGGCTGTTCGGCCCATACGCTTGGAGCATGTGGGCAAATCCATGGTACTGGTACGCTAGGTATTGGGCTTATCCATGGCCTTGGTACTGGTACTGGGGCCTATACATGACTCCTTACGCGTATCCATGGAGCTTCTACGGATATCCATACATGGCCTATCCGTGGTACCCTAGATACTGGTAAAATAGAAAAGGTGAAAGAACTATGGCGTGGCCAGGAAGAAGGAGATACTGGCGATGGGGAGGCTGGGGATGGGGCTACCCGCCAGCCTACGGTTATCCACCATACCAATATGCACCACCAACACAAACACCACCGCAGCAACCATACTACGGTTATCCACCGATGCCTCCGCCTTGGGCGGCACCACCAATGACGCCAGAACAAGAACTTCAAAGCCTAGAAGAATACAAAAAAGAACTTGAAGCAGAAAAACAAGACATAGAAGAGGAAATCAAAGAAATCGAAGCCAGAATAAACGAACTCAGAAAGATGCTGCAGCAAGGGCAACAACAACCACCACCATAAAAGCAAAATAAGCCCCAAACTTAAAATTCCCCCTTTTTACGGAAAATCCTATAAATTTAGAATAAGGAGTTGAGTGTTAAAACTTGAAAATTGGAATTGCTACTGTTGGAGAAAACGGCCTACAGGATAAAGTTTCAGAGACATTCGGAAGAGCAAATACCTACACCATAGTTGAAGTTAAGGAAGAAAAAATATCAAATGTTAAGGTTCTAGAAAACCCTGCCATTTCCTACGAGCATGGAGCTGGCCCAATAGTCGCCAAGATGCTTATAGAAGAGGGCGTACAGCTTGTCGTCGCAGGGGAAATAGGCCCAGGAGTATCCTCAATACTTGAACATCATAAAGTTAAGAAAATGACTGTAAAAGCCGGAACAACAGTAGCAGAAGTTGTTGAAAACCTGTTAAAGCAAATATAGAAGTAGGATATTGTTATATGAAGGTGCAAAGTAATGAATGAAAATCTAGAAAACCAAATTAGCAAAGTTTATTCATTTTCAGACCCAGGTTACGGATCGGGATACGGAAGAGGACGTAGAAGAGGAGTGGGACCGGGTGGAACAGGTCCATACGGGTTTCCGCCTCCATATCCCCCACCTCAGCAACCGTTTCGAATGCCTACTGGAGCTTTTAAAGTGGCTGTTGCAACAGAAGGGCCAGGCGGCTTAGATGATATCGTCTCTCCCAGATTCGGCAGATGCCCAACCTTTACAATAATCACTATTGAGGGTGGAAACATTAAAGATGTGAGGACTGTTCAGAATCAGGCGGCATTTGCTGCACATGGAGCTGGAATAGCTGCCGTTCAAACTTTGGCGAATCAAGGCGTAAAAGTAATTGTCGCTGGACGCTTTGGGCCTTGGGCTAGTCAAGCTTCAATGCAGTTTGGCATGCAAATGGTCATGGTTCCACCCGGGATACGTGTAAGAGACGCCATAAACGGTTATATTCTTGGCCGTCGGTAGGCACATAGCTTGAACATCGCAAGTCGTTCTAAAGAAATAGTGGTTGCAAGCGGTAAAGGAGGAGTTGGAAAAACAACTTTCACAGCTTCCCTATCTGTTTTCTTAGCCAGTAAAGGAAAAAGAATAGTTGCTGTTGACGCTGACGTTGACGCACCCAACCTCTCAATAGCTTTAGGCAAGGGGAAAGAAAAGTCAAGTCAAGAAATTAAGATTTCTCATAAAGCAGTTTTAGACCATGAAAAATGCGTTAAATGCGGAAAATGTGTGGAAACGTGCCGTTACGGAGCCATATTCCAATCTGAAGATGAAGTTCCAGTTATTATGGAAATGCTATGCGAGGGTTGCGGAGCATGCACGCTTGTTTGTCCGATGGAAGCAATAAGAATCGAGGAAAAACTTACCGGAGAGCTGGTCATAGAAGAAACGAAGTATGGTTTTCCCCTTGTGACTGGAAGACTTGAACTTGGGGAGCACAATTCTGGGCATCTAGTGACTTCAGCTAAGAAGATTGGACATGTAAAAGCTGAAGAAACCAACGCAGAATTAGTTGTGATTGACGGAGCACCTGGAATCGGCTGTCCAGTTATAGCTTCTATCTCTGGCGCAAGCTATGTTGTTGCTGTTACAGAGCCAACTCCAGCCGCTAAGCGGGATTTAGAACGGCTAATAAGAGTCATTAAACATTTCAACGTTCCAGCCGGAGTTATAATCAACAAAGCAGAACTCTCAACAACGTACAAAGATAAACTTGAAAAATGGATTAACGAAGAAATACAAATGCCAATCATAGGCGAAATCCCCCTAGACTATGAGGTTTTAAGAGCCCTAACTCACATGACACCGATAATCGAGTTCAATCCTTCTTCGAAAGCCGCGAAAGCCATACTTGAAATTTGCGAAAAGGTCGCTGAGAACATATGAAAGCGGAAATTTCAAAGTTTTTCCATGAAAAACCAATTTCCACACCTATAGTGGCTGTTACCGGAGGAAAGGGCGGAACAGGAAAAACTACAGTTGCAGTTAACCTTGCTGTTGCCTTGAAGATGAAAGGAATGAAAGTTATGCTTGTAGACGTCGATGTTGATGGACCAAACGACGCAGTTCTTCTCGGAGTAAAACTTGAAAATGGTGAGGACGTTGCGTTCTTTAAGCCAGTAGTTAATACTGAAAAATGCGTTAAATGCGGAAAATGTGCTGAGGTATGCCTTGAAAACGCCTTAGTCTATGTTAAAGGCCAATTTCCAGCTTTCTTTGAAGAACTATGCTCCGGCTGTGCAGCATGCCAACTTGTTTGCCCGGCAGAAGCAATTGAAGAGGGCCGTAAAATTTTGGGAGAAGTTTATGTTTCAGAAGTCGATGGAATTAAGCTTGTAACTGGAGAGTTAAAGCCTACTGAGGCTAGGTCTCCGCTTGTAGCGTTAAAAACTAAGGAAAAAGCCTATGAAATCGCCAAGAAAGAAAGTTTTGATGTTATTCTGGTTGATACTGCGCCAGGGGTTCATAATCCCGTTGTTAGAGCCTTACAAGGAGCAAGCTTCGCTTTGGCTGTTACTGAACCCACTCCATTAGGTGCCCATGACTTAGGCCGTATTCTCGACTTGACTAAACAACTCGGCTTATCAACAAACGTTGTCTTAAATCGGGCTGATATTAAGGGTGGATATAAAAGAATAATTTACGAAATTTGCGAAAAGTCTGGCGCAGAAATCGTTTCGGAAATTCCATTTGACAAAAAACTTTTAGAAGCCTACATACGCAGTGTTCCAGTAGTCAAGCTTTTCCCAAGTTCACCAAGTGCAAAAGCAATTTTAAAACTTGCAGATTATGTTTCCGAACGACTTAAATAATCTAAAAGATTTTAGGATATTTCCCAAAATATAAACTTACAACGGAGGCATAAACCGTGGAAAACGAAAGAATAGTAATTCCGGTAGCCGATAACTCTGGCTTAAATTCTAGGCTTTCTGAACATTTTGGAAGAGCCCCATACTTCATGGTTGTGGAAATAAACTCAAAAGGCGAAATACTATCTGTAGAGACCATCCCAAACACAAGCGAGCATTTTGGAGGATTTGGAAGGCCTCCGGACAGAATATTGCAGTTAAAACCAACAGCCGTAGTTACTTATGGGATGGGGCCCCGGGCACTAAACATTTTTCAGCAAGCAAGAGTTGCAGTGCTGAGAGCAAATGCGGCAACTGTCCGCGAAATTATTGAAGCCTACAAAAGAAATGAGCTTGAGGAGTTAACTGAAGGCTGCCGGGAAGCAAGGCATCCATACTAGGCTTACATGTAACAGAATAAGGAGGAAAAAAATTTGCTGAGGGAAATCCGAAAAGATGACACAACAGAATTTACAGAGAAAACCCTCGACTACTACAGAAGAAAAGTAAACTTAGGCCAAATTGAAGATGCAAGCGTAGTCTACGCTTATACAGGACCATGCGGAGACACAGTTAAACTATACCTAAAAATAAACGGCAACAAAATTGAAGATGCAAAGTTCGAATACAATGGATGCATAGCCTCAGCCGCCTCGGCAGCTGTTCTCACAGAATTAATAAAGGGAAAAAATCTAGAAGAGGCTCAGCAAATAACAGAGGAGGATATTTTAAAAGAACTCGGCGGCCTTCCTGAATCGCATCAGCATTGTCCATCTCTTGCAGTTGTAACTTTACGTAAAGCAATTGAGGAGTATAAGAAAAATGAGTGAATCTAAATGTGACGACCCGAGAAAGGGGACTTCTGAACAGGAAAAGAGACTAAAAGAGCGAATGGAACAGGAAAAGAGATTAAAGGAGCGAATGGGCAAAGTTAAACATAAAATTGCAGTTATAAGCGGTAAGGGCGGCGTTGGAAAAAGCGTAGTTACAGCCAACCTCGCTATGGCTTTCGCTTGGAAAGGCTACAGCGTAGGCATTTTAGACGCAGACATACACGGCCCATCCATCCCAAAAATGGTTGGGTTGCATGGACAGAGACTACAGGCAGGGCCGCCTGGAATTTTTCCGGCTATAGGCCCCATGGGAATGAAAGTGGTTTCCATAGACTTTCTACTGCCAAGTGAAGAAGCCCCTGTTATCTGGCGTGGCCCGCTTAAAATGGCTGCGATAAGGCAGTTTCTCTCCGACATTGTTTGGGGTCCCCTTGACTTCTTACTGATAGATTTGCCGCCGGGGACCGGTGATGAACCTTTAAGCGTAATACAGTTACTTCCTGAGATGGATGGAGTAATAATTGTAACTATTCCGTCGGAAGTGTCTCAAATAGTTGTGAAGAAAGCGGTTGTTTTCTCTCAGAAGTTGAATGTTCCAGTTATTGGCATTATTGAAAACATGAGCGGCTTCATCTGTCCAAAATGCGGAGCGGAAATTGACATATTCAGAAGCGGAGGAGGAGAGAGAATCGCTAAAGAACTGCTTGTCCCATTCTTGGGTAAAATTCCAATAGACCCTGAAATTTGTAAAGCATCCGACGAAGGAGTACCATTTGTAATTAAACATCCGGATTCACCTTCGGCAAAGGCTTTCATGGAAATAGTTGAAAAAATCGAAAGTTTCATCGAGAAACGAACAAAACCGAGAAGTGAAAATAAATGAACCGGAAAGAAAAATTAGGCTTTAATTCTGTTCATTTAACTATTCTTGTTGACAATGAAGTTTATTTAGAAGGTTTAGGTTCAGCTTGGGGTTTTTCAGTTTACGTTGAAGCCGAAATGGAAGGAATGAAAAAGGCTGTTCTAATGGATACGAGCGGTTCATTTAACACCTTTACTTATAATGTTTCAAAGCTTAGAGTAGACCTATCATCGGTTGACGCAATTTTCATTTCTCATTGGCATGGAGACCACTGCGGATGCCTAAAAGAAGTATTAGAAATGCTAGAATCCAAAATTCCTGTTTATCTTCCCTCCTATGACCGTAGTGGAGTGAAACTTATAGAAAAACTTGGGGCAACTCCCATAATATGCTCGAAACCAAAAACTTTCCTTGAAGGGTTCATGTCAACTGGATGTTTGGGGAGATGGACAAAAGAACATTCTTTAATTATCAAACTTGAAAGCTTAGGTTTCATTCTCCTAACTGGATGCGCCCATCCTGGAGTAATTAAAATAGCTAATCACGCTAAACGTTTGCTTGAAAACTTTAACCTTAGGGCAGTCATCGGAGGTTTTCACATTTCAAGCAGAAAAGAAGGGAAAATAGTTGGCAGTTTCATGAAAGAAAATAAAGTTGAAGTTGTAAGTCCATGCCATTGCACTGGAGAAGATTCTAAACAAGCGATTTTTGAAGTTTTAGGAAGAAACTGTGCAAGATGCGGGGCTGGAAGAACTTTTCATTTTTCTGCATAAAGCCTTAAAGGTTAGGATAACGTGTATATTTAACTTCCTTCAATTATGTGGAAGAGTTTAACGGAGGAAAATTGCTTGGTGCTTAAAGAAGTTAGGTGGCATGGACGAGGAGGTCAAGGAGCATGGACCGCCAGCGAACTTCTAGCAAGGGCGGCAATCCACGAGGGAAAATATATTCAATCTTTTCCAGAGTTCGGCCCCGAAAGAATGGGTGCTCCAGTAAGGGCCTTCACCCGCATAAGTGATAACCCAATAAGGCTGCATTGCTCAGTCTACAGCCCCGACGTTGTAGTGGTCTTAGACCCAACCTTAATGGCTAGCATCCCAGTTACTGAAGGACTAAAAGAAAACGGAGTCATCGTAGTTAATACTAGTGAGGAGCCCAGAAAAATAAAGGAAGAATTGAAGCTCAGCCATGGAACTGTGTGGACTGTGCCAGCGACTCAAATTGCAATAAAGATTCTTGGAAGACCCATAACGAATACAGCTATGCTGGGCGCAGTTGCGCGTGCAACTCAAATAGTAAGTATGGAAAGCATTGAAAAAGCCGTTAAAGAACGTTTTCCAGCTCAGCTGGCTGAGAAAAATATTGGAGTTATAAAAGAAGCCTATAAGGAGGCAAAATCTGAATGAGCCCAGAATATAAAGGTTGGAAAGAAATTCCAATAGCTGGCGTATGCTGGCTTCCAAGCACAGAATACAAAACGGGAGATTGGCGAACCTATAAGCCAGTTTGGGATTCGGAAAAGTGTGTTCGCTGTATGCTCTGCCACATTTTCTGTCCAGAAGGAGCAATAAAATGGAATTCGGAAACAGACGAGATGGAGTTTGACTACGACTTCTGCAAGGGATGTGGAATATGCGCCAATGAATGTCCAAAAGACGCCATAGAAATGGTTTTGGAAGGAAAGGAGTGAGTTAGAAATGGCTAAAGTTGAGCAGAAAGTTTTACCCCTAAGCGGAGACGAGGCAGTGGCGTATGCTGTTAAGCAATGCGATGTAGACGTAGTAGCTGCTTATCCGATTACTCCGCAGACAATAATTGTTGAAAGATTCAGCGAGTATGTGGCAAATGGCGAAGTAGACACGGAATTCGTATGTGTAGAGTCGGAGCACAGTGCATTAACTTGCTGTTTGACAGCAGCTGCAACTGGCGCAAGAGTGTTCACAGCTACGGCCTCAGCCGGTTTAGCGTTAATGCATGAAATTTTAGGCGTAACTTCTGGCTGTAGGGCTCCAGTTGTCATGGCGATAGTTAACCGTGCCTTGTCTGCTCCAATCAACATTCACTGCGACCATTCAGACAGCATGGCTGAACGAGACATGGGGTGGATACACATTTACGCCGAAAACAGTCAAGAAGCCTACGATTCAATAATTCAAGCCTTCAAAATAGCCGAACATCCAGAAATACTTCTCCCAACACTGGTTGGACTGGACGGCTTCGTATTAAGCCACACACTGGAAAACGTAAATGTCCTCCCAGATGAAACCGTCAAAAACTTTGTTGGAGAAAGAAAGTTTCCATTAGTTAAAAATCATGAAGGAAAAATGGTTCCCTTCAAGCTTGACCCAGAAAACCCAGTAACCATCGGGCCGCTTGACCTGTATGACTACTATTTTGAGCATAAAAGACAGCAAGAAGAAGCCATGAAAAAAGCCTACGACGTAATAAAGAGAGTTCATGAAGAATACGCGGAGCTAAGCGGACGCAGATACGGAAACGGCCTAGTAGAACCCTACAGGCTTGAAGACGCCGAAATAGCCACCGTATGCCTAGGCTCAACAGCAGGCACGGTGAAAGCAATCGTGGATGAACTTCGCGAAAAAGGAGTTAAAGTTGGACTACTAAGAATAAGAGTTTTCAGGCCGCTACCAATGGAGGACATAGTTAAATGGCTTTCTGACAAAAAAGCCGTAGCCGTCATGGACAGGGCATGCAGCTTCGGCGGAATCGGAGGCCCACTCTTCCATGAAATCCGACATGTACTGTACGATTCGCCGGGGAGACCGCCAGTAGTAAATTACATCTACGGCTTAGGTGGAAGAGATACGCCGCCAAACTTGATTCGTCAAGTCTACCAGGAACTGCAGAAAATCGCAGAAACCAAACGCATAGAACAACTTGTGAAATTTATTGGATTAAGGGAGTAAGAGGTGAAAAACATGGCTGAATGGAAATTTACAGCTAAAGATTTCGCACAAATACCTGAACGTTTCTCCCCTGGGCACAGAGCTTGCGCCGGATGCGGCCCAGCCATAGTTATGCGTCTAATAATGAAGGCTGCAAGAGGCCCTGTAATAGCTACAAATGCCACAGGATGCATGGAAGTTGTCTCAACAATTTACCCATACACCGCTTGGAAGGTGCCATGGATACACACTGCTTTCGAAAATGTGGCCGCAAACGCCGCTGGAATAGACGCTGCGTTGAAGGCCTTGAAAAGGAAAGGCCGGTTAAAGTATGAGCATGTGGATGTTATAGCTTTCGGCGGAGATGGAGGAACCTACGACATTGGAATTCAAGCCTTATCCGGAGCGGCTGAAAGGGGACATGACTTTCTCTACGTTCTGTACGACAATGAAGCTTACATGAATACTGGAATCCAGCGAAGCGGGGGCACTCCCCTCGGAGCATGGACAACGACTTCACCAGCTGGAAGAGTTATTCCAGGCAAGACTCAACGCAAAAAGCCGATAGCCGACATAATGGTTGCCCACGAAATCCCGTATGTTGCAACTGCTTCAGTATCAGAGTGGAAAGATTTGGTTTTAAAAGCCAGAAAAGGCATGGAAGTTGAAGGCCCAGCCTTTCTTCACGTTCTTGCACCATGCCCAAGAGGATGGAGGCACGACACAAGCAAAACAATTGAAATTGCACGTCTAGCAGTTGACACATGCATATTTCCATTGTGGGAGGCAGATAACGGCGAATACAAACTTTCTTCAAGAAGCAAGGTAATAGCGGCGAAGCCGGAAATGAAAAAGCCAGTTGAAGAATACTTAAAGACTCAGGGAAGATTCAGACATCTATTCAAGCCTGAAAACAAGCATATAATAGAGGAAATCCAGAAAGAAGTGGACAGACGCTGGCAGAAACTCCTAAAACTTTGCGGAATAGCCTAATCTCATATTTTCCTATTTTTCTTTAATGATGATTGCGTCTACTGGACAATTTTTCTGGCATTCTCTGCAACCTCCACATTCGCTTACATTTACAACTATTGGCTGGTCTTCGAACCATTCTAGAACGCCGAAGGAACAAGCTTCAACGCATTTCTTGCATCCAATGCACTTTTCATAGTTAATCCTAACTTCAACAACCATGGCAGCTTCCATCTTACAGTTTTAGAGCTGTTCCAACATGAATTTCCATGAAGCTTTCCCCAAATTCTTCCTTGAATCTTTTGACGGCTTTCTCTCCGGTGCAGTGGCATGGGCCAATGAATCTTGGAGCAAATTCTCTAAAAGCCTGAATTGTCTTTTCTATTCTTTCCTCGTTTGCATCTACTAGGTGGAAGCCTCCTATAACAGCGTAAACTCTGCTTTTTCCAGTTATTTTCTGAGCGTATTTGACGGTGTTAACTATTCCCGCGTGGGCACATCCAGTGATTATCATTAATCCCTTATCTGCGTAATCGATGACTAACGCTTGGTCATCCAGCATCTCGTCATGTACAAACTTATCATTCCTTATGGTCATAAAACGGGCTGAGACATCTTCAAAATCGTTTACCCTTTCAATTTCTCCAGTTGCAAGTACATGGTCAGCCAAGGGTGCCACATGTTTCGAAAGTAGAAGTCTTCCTCCGCATTCTTCCACTTCTGATAGAGTAAACGGAATTCCAATTAACCGCATGCGGGGCTTAACTTCAAACTTTATTTTTAGGGCTTCTGGATGCGTAACTATCGGAACAGGTTTTCCAACGCATTTTAAAATGTCTAGAAGGCCGCCTGTATGATCGTAATGGCCATGGCTTAGTACCACGGCGTCGACCTTGCAGAGGTCAACGTTCATTTTGTAGGCATTATGCAAAACTGTTTTCCCAGAAGCTCCCGTGTCAAGTAGAATGGATGTTTCATTTTTACCCATTTTAACCTTTACGAGAACAGATAATCCATGCTCAGCCCAAAGCCACGGTTTTCCAAGATTTTTCGTGTCTTCTACAAGAATTTTAAGTTGGGCTTCCTCTATCATGGTTCCACTTCCTAAGAGAATATTGAATTAACCTATGCGGAATATTAAAGTTCTTTTAAATCTCAATTAAGATGAAAGGTGGTAAACCTTGCCTAAAAGGGAGGAAAAGAAGAAGAGAAAGGTTGAGCCGTGGGAAGACTCTGAGTACAGTGAAATTGAGGGCTACGTGAGCACTGCTGAGGAAGATCTTGAAGACGAAGAAATTGAAAATGAAGACGATTAAACGGTAAACATATATTTTGCTTTTAAACTCCTAAATTCAAACATTAAAATTTGAGATGAGAAGCTTGGCAAGGAAAGACCAAGAAATTATTAATAAAATCTTGAAGCTGAAAAGGGAAAAGAAGGCAGTCATACTTGCGCATAATTATCAACGTGCAGAAATTCAGGACATAGCCGATTATGTTGGAGACAGCATAGAACTCTCAAGAAAGGTCGTGGAGGAAAAAGAAGCAGAAATAATTCTTTTCTCAGCAGTAGACTTCATGGCTGAATCAGCCGCTATTCTAAATCCGGAAAAGAAAGTTTTGTTACCAAGCAAAGGTGCAAGATGCCCCATGGCCCAGATGCTTCCAGTAGAGCAAGTTAGAATGTGGAAAAGAAAGCATCCTAAGGTTCCCGTTGTACTTTATGTCAATACTTTAGCGGAGGCGAAAGCCGAATGCGACGTGTGCTGTACATCCGCTAATGCAGTTGAAATAGTTAACGCCCTAGATGCAGAAAAAGTCCTATTCGGGCCAGACCACAACTTGGCATGGCACGTTCAGAAAGAAACTGGAAAAGAGGTTATTCCAATTCCTGAACGTGGCTTCTGTCCAACCCATCTGCTATTCCAGAAAGAAGACATTCAAATACTGAGGAAGGAGCATCCTGACGCCGTTGTTGCCGTTCATCCTGAATGCCTTCCAGAAGTGCAAGTTATAGCCGATTTTGTTGGTAGCACGTCTCAAATGTGCAGGTACGCAAAAAATTTAACCAATCAAAAAATTATTATTGCAACCGAAGTGGGGCTTCTACATCGTTTAAAGAAGGAAAATCCGGAAAAAACGTTTTTGCCAGCTTATTCGGATGCAGTTTGCCCAAACATGAAGTTGAATACTCTTGAAAGGCTTTATTTGGCGCTGAAAAATGAAGAATATGCAGTGACTGTTCCGGTTGCTGTAGCGAAGAAGGCCAGAGAGGCTTTGGAAAAAATGTTTACTCTTCTTTCTCGCTAGATTCTTTGGGCTTGTTCTTCTCTTGTTCTCCGATTTTTCTTAGGCCATAAAGGCCGACTAGCGGGACGCCGGCTTCTGGCATTGTGCTTGGAATAAGCATTATGGTGTTTGTTCCTGGTTGCTGTCCAATCTCGTAGAGTATGTTCATCCATCTTAGGGCTAGTGCCTTCGGATTTTTCTCGTAAAGTTCTGCTGCTTCGATCATTTTCTGGGCTGCTTGATACTCGGCAGTTGCCAGTGTTACTCTTGCCATTCTTTCTCTTTCAGCTTGGGCCTGTCTAGACATGGCGTCTTGAAGAACAGACGGGATGATAACGTCCTTAACTTCGACAGCGGTAACTTTTATTCCCCAAGCCTCAGTTTTCTCGTCGATTATTTCTCGTAGGTGAGCCCCAACTTTTTCTCTTTCAGCTAAAAGTTCGTTAAGTTCTATTCTTCCTATAACCTCCCGCAGCGTAGTCTGCGCAGCCCATTGAGTTGCCACTAGATAGTCTTCAACGTTTAATATGCACTTTTCAACGTCAACTGGTTTGCAGTACATAACTGCGTCTACATTTACTGGCACGTTGTCCATGGTCAACGTCTGCTCTGTTCTGAACGGAATAGTCATGATTCTTGTTGATATTACCCGGGGGACTCTTTCTATGAAAGGAATTACATAGGTTATTCCCGGTCCTCTTATTCCCACGTAGCGTCCAAGTCTGAGAACTGGCATGCGTTCCCATTCTCTGATTATTCTTATTCCGCTCAGTAGAATTAGCACTATGATTATTACTATGAATATTCCAAGTAATGTTAACCCGTCCATAACTTCTCCTCACCACATAGGGAGTCTCAGTACGAAAAGTTAAGCTTTTTCATCTGCAGGCTTTACGATGAGAATTAAACCCTCTTTGCCAATAACTTCTACTTTTTCTCCCTTTTTTATTGGTTTTTCATGCGTTTTTGCACGCCAATATTCGCCTAAGACTCTAATTTCGCCTTGAGGAGCTAAATCTGTAGCTGCTATTCCTTTCGCTCCAATAAGGGCTTCAGCTCCAGTTTTAGCCTTGAGCATTTTGGTTTCAGCAAGCTTGTAAACTAAAAGGGCGAAGACTATGGATGACAAAATGGCGGCTACTACGAGGGTTTCCTGAATTTGCCTTGCAATTTCCGGGTTAAGCAGCCATTGTGGAGAGGGAAACATGAATAGGCTTCCGATGATTATGCATATTGCTCCAGTAACCGCTAAAACACCAATATTTGTTTTTAATTCTGCAATTAAAAGAGCAACTCCTAAAACAAAAAATAAAACCGCTGCCGGCACAATTCCGATAGCTCCAAAGGAAACTAAAGCCAAAAAGAGACATATCGCCCCAGCAATTTCGGCTCCCCACCCCGGAGTTTTAATTCCTATCAAAATTGCAAAAATTCCTATTATTAAAAGAAGAGAACTCACAAGCGGATTAAAGAGAACTCTCAGAAAAAGAACTTGAATTCCAACCGAATATTCAATTACCTTAGCCTCGCTTATCCCCTCAAAATCCACCCTTTCCTTATAATCATAATTTTGAGCTTCACTTTTTAAGACAAGTTTCCAGACCGTCGTTTCCTCAAGATTTTCAAATTTAATCAACGAAAATGACTCCAGCTTTTTAAGCAGAACTGTCAGGTTTTCGGCTACAACTTCAATAACGCCGAATCGCAAGGCTTTTTCCGGCCCCAAATTGAGATTTTCTTTAACAAAAAGTCTTGCAGCAGTTTCGTTTCGACAGTGAAGCTTTGCGTGATTTGCAATTAAATCTGCATAAGCGTTAACATATTTGGATGATTCTACAACCTCTCCGGTTGGAAGTGCAGGTTGGCATGACCCTATGGTTGTGCCTGGCGCCATTGCAGCAATGTGGGAAGCCATTAAAATGTATGTTCCACCGCTCCATGCCGCGGCTCCGCTTGGATATACAAACACGCAAGTAAGTACTTTCGAATTTTCAAGTAAAGTCATTATTTCCTGAACAGCTCCTGCTTCCCCGCCTGGAGTGTTCTCCTCAAAAACTATTAGGCGGACAGACGACAACTCAGCCATCTTTAGAGAATTTTCAAACACTATTTTTGTAGCCTCAGTTATTTCACCGTCAACCTTTACCACTAACACAACATTCGAACCGTTGTCTGCAGAAACAAAGTTTGAGAACGGGATAAATAAGAGAGCAGTGGCAGCTAGGAAAAATATTGCGGTAACTAGACGAACTTTCATCAATAATTTTTTAGTCTTGCAACTAGATAAATTAATCGAAGGCAACATTCTAAGATAAAGTGAGCTAATATGCCTAGAAAAGAGTACTCTTTAAAAGATTATGAAGAAATGCTTAAGGAGAAAATTAAACGGAAAGAGCTTAAATGTCACAAATGCGGAAACGAAGAAGATTTTATGGTTAATGAACTAGGCCATGTTTTCTGTAACAAGTGCTACGAGAAAATTAGATTTGTGAGATGGAACAAAAAGTAACCGCCTTTCTCATTTTCTAAATCTACTGCTTCTCGCATCTAAAATCCTCTTAAAAACAACCGAGTTTGTTAACACTGCTAAAACGATTAAAGTAATGTAGGCTTGGTTAAGTATTCCGCCAATCATAATTATGAATAGGCGTACGTCCCTGTTTGCGGCGTAACCTGAAAAACCAGTTTTAAAGACCAAATTCAAGTCAGCTTCAGCTTTTGCTCTGCTGTAGCTTACCATTAAACTGCCGAAAAGAGCTGCAAGCCCCACAGCTAAAACGATTAAAGAGTTTCTGTTTAAACTCAACGCATTAAGCGTTAAGCCCAAAATAATGGCTGAATCTGCGTAGCGGTCAAGAATCGAATCGAAAAAACCTCCGAACTTTGAAATTTTACCAGTTATCACAGCGAGGTCACCGTCCACACCGTCCAGAATTGAGGCTGCTTGTGCAAGTATTCCTCCAACAATGCTTTGTCCAAGTAGAAAAGAGATTCCGGAGAAAGCTCCTACTAGAAAACTGAGAAAGCTCATCTGGTTAGGGGTTATCCTCGTTTTTTCAGCTAGAAAACGTGCAGTTGGCCTTGAAAATCTTCTATTTATGAGTTGGGAGACTATTCCGTCCCATTTTTTATGCAATAGAAGTCATCTCAGCTAAAATTTTCTCGGCAAACTCCAAATCTTCCGGTAAGTCTATGTCAAGCCAGAAGAGTCCTGAAACATCACAAGCCCAAAATGGAACGTCGTCTTGAATCATTTGCCTTAAACATTTACTGACGGTAACTGGAGGATTTTCCTTAACCTTCTCGATTTCTTCAAAAATTCTTCCATTTAAAACGAAAACTCCGGTGTCTATGGCGTTCCATTCTGTTAAGTTCTTTCCGATGTTTCGTATGAATCCTTTATCGTTCACTAAAACTTTAGTTGCGTCCTTTAGTTGCGAATCATACTTAGGTGAACGGTCGACACATAGTAGCGGACTCTTTCCGACATGTTCAATTGCCTTTTTAACAATTTCAGCGGTAACGAGGTGGTCTGCCATCAAAACGAGGAAAGATTCAGAGTTTTCAAAAAATTTTCTTGTAACGTATAAGGATATGCCATTTCCTTCCTCGTAAGCGGGATTATAAACATACCTAATTTTGATATTGTATTTTTCTTTGCCAAGATAATTTTGGATAACTTCAGCTTTGTAGCCAACTACAATTATGCATTCTTCTATGTCGTTTTTACTCAAAGCTTCTAAAGGGTACTCTATTAGTGGTTTCCCAAAAATGGGGATTAAGGGTTTAGGCTTATCATTCATGCATTTGGATATACGTTTTCCCCGTCCGGCTGCAAGTATTATTGCCTTAATCATTTTATCGTTCTCGTTTTCCTTGAATAAAGTCCTCAACCCACTGTCTCGCTAGGTGATCTAGCACCTGCTGCGGCGGATGCTTGAAGGCGTAGGCTGAAATGCTTATCAACGGGCCGGCGACCCCTCTGTCAAGGGCTATTTTAACCGCTCTGATAACGTCTATTACCATTCCTGCACTGTTAGGCGAGTCTTCAACTTGAAGTCTAACGTCGATCGTAACTGGCGTATCGCCAAATTTTCGTCCTTCTATGCGTATGAAGCATACCTTTGTGTCGTTTAGGAATGGCACATAACCGCTTGGTCCAGCCCATGCTTCCGTCTTATATGGCACTAGGCTTGTTACTGCTTCTGTCTTACTTATCTTCTTGGTTCTTAATCTATCGTCAGCCGTCATGTTTAGGAAATCTGTGTTTCCGCCAACGTTAAGCTGGTAGGTTTTCTCGATTTCTACTCCTCTCATTACGAGTAGGTGGGCTAATGCCCTATGGACTATGGTTGCGCCGACTTGGCTTTTTACGTCGTCTCCGGCTATTGGGATTCCTCGCTCCTCGAACTTTCCAGCCCATGTTGGGTCTGAGGCTATAAATTCAGGTATGCAGTTAATGAAGGCTACTTTTGCGTCTAGGCAAGCTTCAGCTAGGTGCCGTGACGCCTTGTAGCTTCCGACTGGAAGGAAGTTTATGAGCATGTTTGCTTGAGTTTCCCTTAGCACTTGGGCGATGTCAACTGGTTTAACTTCTTTTTCGTCGTAGGCTTTGAAAGGCTCCCGCATGTGGGGGGCAACACCGTCGAGTATCGGAGCTGGCAAAACTTCTACTCCGAGCTTTGGCACGTCGGCGAACTTGTAGCAGCAGTTTGGCTCAGTGAAAATTGCCTCTGAAAGATCCTTGCCGATTTTTAGTCTGTTGATATCGAAGGCGGCTACGAATTCGATGTCCTTTATTCTGTAGCCTCCGAAGTTAACGTGCATAAGTCCAGGTATGCGGTCACGGTCATCTGCGTTCTTGTAGTATTCTACTCCTTGCACTAAAGCTGAAGCGCAGTTTCCAATTCCCGCTATCGCAACACGTATGCTCATGAACTCTCCCTCCCTCTCACGAACTAGTGTAGATTTAAACTAAATGGGTGAGGAGTATGTTAGAACAAATGGCATTTTTATTGATGATAGGCCTTACATATATAAATTTTATGCAATTACTCGTGCAAAAATAATGTATAAAATTGGTATGTTGACAGAAAAGATTTTGAAGGCCTTTTGTAGTGATAAGTCAAATTTGGGGAGGATTCCTCATATGGCTTCAAGGCTGAAGTGGCTGCTTGTCGCCGAATCCCTTTTCGCCGGAGCGTACATAGCCCTAACACGCGGATTGTTCCTAATATTCCTAGTTGCAATGGGACATGATGTTAGAGGAATATCATTTGTCATATTGCTTTCCTCCCTTCTGTCAGTAATCATAGGACTTGCTCTTTACAAGCGACCAAACTTCTTAGTTAGAAAAGTTAAACAAAAATTATCCGCATTCCATTTACTAGAAAGACTTACATGGTTTTTCATCCCATTAACCTCGAATCTTCTCGTAATTTCCCTACTTTATTCACTATGCATAATTTTTTCTTCCTTCATAAGCACTTTCTTAACTTTCACAATTTACGGCTTACTACCAGAAGAAGACATAAAGGAAGTAACTTCAAAAAGAACAGCTGCAGGCAACGTTTCAAGCATTGTTGGATTTGCCTTAGGCACTTTTCTTTTAGCCTTCCTCCAAACTGGTGAAAAATTTATTTACATTTTCTTCTTAGGAGCAGCAGTTGGAATTTTATCAACTATTTCAGTTCTTCTTATGGATCTTTCTCAGTTAGAAGGAGCAGAGCTTCCCAGCGGCATCAAGGAACCCGAAAAAATATTTTCGACATCAATGTTCTTCGTAATTTTTCTTTTTGCTGGAAACCTGCTTGCGATAGTTTGGACTCCCTTCTTGATGGTTAAGCTTAACGGTCCAGAGTTTTTGGTGGCGTCCTTAAACTTAGCTGGAACTGTTTCAAGCATAGCTGCATCGCTTTTTTGGGGTAAAAGAAGCTTGAAAATTCTGCGAACCGGACTTATTTTAAATGTTTTATCTCCAATTCTTGTTTTAACTATTCCAATACCGTTTTACCATTTAGGAATTTCAATTTACAACTCTTTCGCGTTTACTGCTGCAAACTTTCTTGGACTTTTCCTATTCGCAAAGTACAATGAATGGTTCGGAGCCGTTAAGTCAAGTACGTTAATAATTGTTATTGGAAATATCGCGCAGTTCATCGCAGCAGTTCTTGGGATAATTCTAAGCACAAACTACTTAGTTACCTTCCTGTTAATCATAGCGTTATACGTCAGCGCAGTTGTCTTAGCTGTTATGACCGTTCCAGAAATAGCAATAGTTCCAGAATATTTAGCTAGAACGTACTCGCGGGTACTCTACAGAAGCAGCGTGTTCGGTTACAGAGTTGCTGTAGAAATTTCAAAGGAGACAATCTTTATGATTTTCAGGTTAATTGCATTAACAATTGTTTTTTCAGCGTTATATTTAATATATAGAATTCTCTGGGCATTAATAATATAATAGCGGTGGTGACGAAGCAAATTGTTTAAAGAGGGAAACGGCTGGGACAGCATTTCTGAAGTATTTAATCAAATAGCATCGGATATTGTGAAGTTCATTCCAAAAATTCTCATAGCATTAGTTATCATTTTAATCGCAATTGCAATAATCAAAGTTTTAAATTTCTCCTTCAGAAAACTGCTGAAAATGGCGAAAATAGACGAATTTTTCACCAAAATTACTGGGGTTTCCCTCCCCTTCTCCATAACCAACTTGCTAATATACTTGGCTGATTTAGGAATAATCCTAATCGCTTTATACTCAATTGTTGACGTTTGCGGTGGGCCGCAGTACTCACGGATGATGACCGACGTATTATGTTATGGAGCGCGAGTGGCAAGTGTAATAGTCATTACCCTAGTTCTATTCGCAAGCTTCAACCTTGTTGTACGAAGACTTCGAGTTGAAAGCAGGCTTAGGGGCTACATGCTATTCATGGCTATGCTTCTCGTAACAGCAATGCTAGTCGATGTTACCGCATTGTCTGACCCGGTGAAAACCGCGTTAATAACAGGAATATCACTAGGAGTGGGAATATCACTGGGCGTATTCGCAATTTGGTTCTTCTTCCACGAATACTTCGACAAAATGTTGGAGAAAAGGGAAACGGAATAGAAACATGCAAAGATAACATTTTAGTTGTTCCGAAACATTTAGACAATGGAACTATCATCAACTATTGAAGGATAGACCATGATAAAACTTGTAACAATAGGGCGGGGTGGAACCGGAAAAACCAGCTTCGTAGCTTTAATGACAAAATACCTAATAGAAAAAGGTGAAGGCCCACTTCTACTTGTAGACGCTGACCCAGACCAAAACTTAGGTGAAATGCTCGGCATAGACCTAAAAGAACAGGGCAAAAAGTCAATTTCCGAACTAATAATTGAAACTTTTATCGAAGGAAAAGGGACAACTGTGGGCATTCCTCCAAGCGAACGTATGGAAAGCAAAATTTGGGAGAAAGGCATGTACGAAGGCGACTACTTCGATTTCATAGCAATAGGCGTAAAATGGGTTGAAGGATGCTACTGCCTCCCAAACGCAGCCCTAAAAGGAGCCATGGAAACCTTAACGAAAAACTACAAGTTCATTTTAATCGACTCGCCAGCCGGACTGGAACACCTAAACAGGAGAATAACTCATCAAATAGACGACATATTCGACATAATAGACCCTTCTAAGAAGTCCTTCGACCACGTTTACCGTGCACATAGAATAGCGAAAGAGGTTAAAATAGAGTTTAAAAACTTCTACGTAGTAGGTGGTTACCGCTATCCAGAAAACATGAGTGAAGAAGCTGAGAAAATTACTGGAATGAAATTTTTAGGAAAAATCGCTTATGATGAAAATGTTGAGAAATACGTTTTTGAAGGGAGGTCTCTCCTTGAACTCCCAAATGATTCTCCTGCTTACCTTTCTGTTAGGGAAATAATGAAGAAAGCGGGATATTAGCCTAAAAGCTGCTTTAAAATTTCTTCTGCCTCTTTCTTATCCTTCAGTTTCTTCATAAGAAGTTTTCCTGTTCTGTAAAGTCTCATAGATTTATCGCCAAAGTTTATGTCGTACGCTATTCCAGCAAGGGTTTTCACAACCTTCGCTTTGTTTAAAATCTTCTTGATGGCCTCGTCTCGCTTTTCATACTTTAACATCACGATTACGTCTTTTTCTTCACCGCATGCTTCCTCAATGTTTGCAACATACTTCCTTATGGCGGTGTCATCCGACATTTTCAATTCCCTTTAGAACCTCTATGAATCGGTCGATTTCCTCTTTTGTATTGTAAATGTAAAAGCTTGCTCTGACTGAGCCTTTAATTCCAAGCTTTCTATGTAGAGGTTCTGCACAGTGGTATCCGCTTCTAACCATTATGCCAAAGCCGTCAAGCAAAAGTGCAACATCATGCGGGTTCATTTCATCTATGTTGAAGGGGATTATTCCGCCCCTCGCAGTAGCATCTTTTGGACCGTAAACTTTGACTTTTTCAAATTCTTCGAATCTTTTCAAGGCGTACTCGGTTAGTTGGGCTTCATATTTGTAGACGTTTTCCATTCCAAGCTTTTTCAGATATCTTACTGCCTCAGCTAGGGCTATTCCACCGCAAATGTTGGGCGTTCCCGCCTCGAACTTCCACGGTAAGTCATGCCAGTCTATCTGGCAGTTTCCTTCAGGTGAACTGCACTTAACTGATTTTATCATGCTTCCGCCGCCGAGGAAAGGCTCCATTTCATTTAAAAGTTCCTTCTTGCCGTAGAGTACTCCTATGCCAGTTGGGCCGAGCATTTTATGCCCAGAAAAAGCTAGAAAGTCTATGTCAAGTTTTTTGACGTCTACTGGCATGCGTGGAACCGACTGTGCTCCATCAACAACTATTATTGCTCCGTGATCATGTGTAAGCTTTGAGATTTTTCCTATATCGGTTATTGCTCCAGTTACGTTTGACATGTGGGATATGCAAACAATTTTCGTCTTATTTGTAACGAGTTCTTCTAGGCTTTCGGAGTTTATGCTTCCGTCATTATTTACGTCTGCATATTTGACTTTGAAGCCCTTAATCTTCGATAGGATTTCCCAGGGAACTATGTTGCTGTGGTGCTCCATCAACGTAGTTAAAACTTCGTCTTCTTTGCTTAGTTTGTTTAACGCCCAAGAGTAGGCAACCAAGTTTATGGCTTCTGTAGTATTTTTAACGAAAATTATCTCCTCAATTCCTTCGGCGTTCATGAAGCTGGCAACTTCTTCATGCGCATTCTCGTAAAGTTCTGAAGCCTCTTGCGAAAGGGTGTGAACCCCCCTGTGAACGTTTGCATTATGCCTTTCATAGAAGTTTTTAATTGCCTCTACAACTTGAATTGGCTTCTGAGAAGTCGCGGCGTTATCAAAATATATCACTTTATAACCGTTAATTTCCCTATCAAGAATAGGAAAATCTTTCCTAACTTCATATGGATCAAACACTTCATCTTTCCCCTTCAATTTCACCCATTTTCTTGGCAAGCATTTCTGCAAGTTCCTCTTCTTCTAATGCTTGTTTCTCTTCAAAAGTTTGTTCTTCAGGAAGCCACCCTGGCTTCTTCCCCTTCTGCTTATAGTAGGATCTTATTGCCCTTTTGAGTGCTCCTACAGCTAAAATTCCACAGTGAAATTTTACTGAAGGTAGTCCTCCTACTTCTTTTACAACGGTTTTCCATGAAACCTGCCAAGCTTCCTTTAGGGTTTTGCCCTTAATCATCTCCGTTAGTGTGCTGGAAGTTGCAATATTGGCTGCACAGCCGTAACTTTCAAAACTAGCCTTTTCAATCATCTCTTTTTCCTCATCAATTTTTAAGTAAAAAGTTATCATGTCTCCACAGGCAGGGTTTCCCGCTACCGCTGAGACTGTTGCATCTTCCATTTTACCGAGGTTTTTTGGGTTTCTGAAAAGCTCAAGAATCTTCGGGTTATATGGCAGGGGGGAACGTGACATTATGTTTCACCCATAGACCCATAGATTTTTCTAAGCCTCGCCACGGCTTCTGGAATTACCTTCAAAACATAATTTATATCTTCTTCTTTATGGTAACGTGAAACCTTCATGAGTATGCTTCCGTGGGCCTCCTCAAACCTTCTTCCAATGGCCACTAAAACGTGGCTTGGCTGCAAAGCTCTCCTCGTGCATGCGCTTCCGCTTGAGACATAAACGCCCTTAAGGCTTAATTCTATTGTAAGCGCTTCTCCTTCGCATTTTAGAAAACTTATGTTAACGTTGTCTGGGCTTCGCTTATCGCCTATCGGCCCGTTAAGCAAGGTTTCATCGATTTTGCCTAAAATTCCATTTATGAGTTTATCTCTTAAACGTTTCATATGAGAGACGTTCTGCTCAAAGTTTTCGAAGGCAAGTTCAGAAGCTTTCACAAACCCTACTATGAGAGGAGTATTTTCAATTCCAGGCCAAAGCCTTTGCGTACCGATTTGCCCCTCAATTATGCGTTGAAGCCTAAAACCCTCTCTCATATATAATGCCCCCACCCCTCTTGGCCCCAAAATCTTATAGCTGCTAACTGTAGCCATGTCAACGGGGATTTTGTTGACATCAAATGATATTCTACCGTAAGTATCTGAAAGGTCTGCGTGGAAAACGGTGTTCGGGTTTTTATCTTTAACTATGTCTAATATTTCTTTTATCGGCTGTATTGTGCCAATCTCGTTATTTACAGCCGAGAAACATGCCAGAACAGTGTTTCTGTCGATAGCTTCCTTTAGCTTCTCAAGTTTTACAAAACCTTCTTTGTCAACTGGAACTTTTACAGTTTTAAAGCCGTCTTTCTCTAGCATTTGACAAACATGAAGTATGTTTAACGGCTCAATTTCAGAAACAATTATCTTTTTACCTTCTTTCCTCTTTTTTATGGCTGTTCCAATGATTGCCAAGTTGTTTGCTTCAGTTTCTCCAGGTGTAAAATTTATTTCTTCAGGGTTTTTAGCTCCTAGAAAGCTGGCTATTTTTTTAGCAGACCTTATGATGGTTTCGTATGCTTCCCAACCAGGTTTATGTGTAAGCGTAGGGTTGCCATAAGCTGTCTGATTAAAGTAGGGAAGCATAGCTTTAACTACTTCTTTGGGAACAGGGCTTGAATTCTCCAGGTCAAGGTAAACTTCCTTCTTTATGCCTTTATGAGCCTTAATCAACCCTTCAACGCTTTCAATCAAGCTTTAACACCAATGTTCACGGCTTTTACTTTTGCTAAATAATAACAACGTTATAAACATTCCTCAACAACACAACAAAATAAAAAGAAAACAGGCGGCGGGTCCTGAGGTTCGGCGCCCAGTTTTTGCCAGGCTAACTTCGCCTCCTAACTCGTGCCCGCACCCCCTTGAGCGCTGAACGTCCAGACTTAGGTTGCTCCCTCCCGGGCCTGGCCAGGTTCGCCTGGTAAACGCGATGGCAAGCCTCCCTACGGAGGCCGCCCCGCGACCGCCAGCCCCAAGGGACGGGCATTCATTGGTCAGAGGCGACAAGCCCGGCAAGCTTAGACGCCTCAGCCTCAGATTTCGGCCCGTCGTATAGGGGGTTTACGGTCGAGGCTCTAGGCCTCTCAGGGGACCCCTAGCCCCCCGCCTAGACCCGCCGCCCAATGAATGAAATCGAATCAGAAATAATAAAGGTTTATGGGATTTCAAGCAGTTGTCGAGTTAAGTTTAAATCTGTCACTTTGTTTCATGTGCTGAAACAAACCTATGCGCTGGGGTCTGCAAACATGGCTGGCCTGCGTTATGCAAGGTTCCCCTCTATTCCTAAGCATGCGAAAAAATGGTTGCTTCTAGACTTGCTGGGTGCAATTGCGGGTGTTGCAGGTGGATTAGGAGCAATAGTCTTCAGAATGATGATAAGCTTTAACCATTGGCTTTTCTTCGATCTCTTGCTACCTCGCATATCCTTGTATGCGTACGGGTTTAATTTGGCCTTACTGATTCTTCCGGCTATAGGAGGTCTCATCGTAGGTCCAATTGTTATGAAATTTGCGCCGGAAACTAAGGGTCACGGTGTTCCAGAGGTCATGGAGGCAGTAGCATTGAAGGGTGGTAGAATAAGGAAACGTGTAGCGTTTCTCAAAGTTCTTGTTTCGTCAATTACTATCGGCTCAGGTGGAAGCGCTGGAAGAGAGGGGCCTATAGCTCAGATTGGAGCTTCAATAGGCTCTTTCATCGGAGAAACCTTAAAACTTGACCCCCATGACATTCGGCTTCTAGTTGTTTGCGGATTATCAGCCGGAATTGCTGGCACATTTAATGCTCCACTAGGCGGTGCGCTCTTTGGAATGGAAGTTCTCTACCGTGGAATAGGCCTATTCAACGCTGTGCCAGTAGTTTTCGCGTCCGTAATAGGTGCAGCAATAGTCTCAGCATATTATGGGCCTAAACCCTCGTTCGTAGCCCACAACCTAACATTTACAAATCCCAGCGAATTAGTTTGGTACTTTATACTTGGCGTAATTTTCGGTTTTATAGCGGTTATTTGGATAAAACTCTTCTATGCAGTGGAAGACCTTTTCGACAAATTTAGAATTCATGATAAATTTAAACCAGCTATCGGTGGTGCGGTGGCTGGTTTTATCGGGATTTTTTTCGCGGAATATGGCATAATGGGCGTAGGATATGAAGGCGTCAACAAAGCACTTCTAGGAGAATTTGGAATAACCCTTTTGCTTGCGCTTGGAATACTCAAAATGGTTGCAACAGCATTTACCGTTGGATCTGGCGGAAGCGGCGGTATTTTCGCTCCAAGTCTTTATGTAGGTGCAATGTTCGGCGGTGTTTTGGGATTGTTGTTCCGGTGGCTTTCTCCAGGAATGGTTTCTCAACCTTTCACTTACTGCCTCGCCGGAATGGCTGCGCTTTTCGCTGGTGCTGCTCAAGCTCCTCTGAACGTTATAATAATGATTCCTGAAATGTCAAATGATTATTCTCTGCTTCCTCCGCTTATGGTTTCTTCAGTTACAAGCTTCATAATAGCATGGCTGTTTATGCGCGGGTCCTCCATTTACACTTTAAAATTGGAGAGGAGGGGTGTAAAGCTGCGGATGGGCAGAACATTTGTTCTTGAAAATATTACAGTGGAAGAAGCCATGACGAAGAAAATTATTTCTGTGAAGGCTGACATGCCCTTGTCAGCACTGGAGCTTCTTATTGAGGAAACTCGTTATCATGGGTTCCCAGTAGTTGAAGAGGGTAAACTAATCGGAATGGTCACGTTTCAAGACATAAGTAAAATACCGAAATCCAAGAGACATGAAGTGAAAGTTAAGGATGTATTAAGTAAAAAGCTAATTGTGGCCTATCCAGACGAGTCTGTTCAAACTGCACTTGACAGAATGTACAAAAACAAAATAGGTCGGCTTCCAATTGTTGACAGAAAAGATCCAACTCGCATAGTCGGAATAATCACTCGCTCAGACATCATACGTGCATACGAAATAGCGACTTCAAGAACATTAGAATAACTAGGAAGAACCAGCTAATTCTAGAACCTTTTCTTTTATTTGCATGAAAATCCTTCGAGCATGACTTTTAGGAAGAAAATAGGGATCCTCAACATTCCAGACAACTATTCTACTTGCACATTTCGGGCATCTATCCAAGATAATTCGTTTAAACCTCTCTTCCATCACCACTATTATGTCATACTCATTTAGATTCTTTTCCTCTAAACTTTCACAATACGCTTTAAGATATTTTTCCGCATTTTCCTCAGCTAAAAACTGTTTAGCCAAATCGGAAATAAATCCAGCAGGGTTTATTCCAGCCGAGTCAACTTTCCATTCCGGTTTAAATTTTTTCATTAGAGCTTCAGCTACTGGACTCCGGTATGCATTTCCCCAGCAAACAAATAAAACCTTCATGTCTAGAGTTTAACAGTGCGTCTGCAAAATAAATTATGCTCATTTATAACTAGTGAAGTTCATAGAAAACCACGTCTAAATTCTGCTAAATCAAAATCTCAAATAATTTATTTTCATTTCATAATAGTTATACTTAATTTCAATTTGAGGAAAATTTGAATGAGGAAAAATAGGGTTTCCGAATGCTTGGTAAAAACTTTTGATTACGGTTTAAAGGAGATACTAGGCGAAACAGCTGCTTCGATCGTATATGAATATCTTGAAACAAACCTCTCAATAAAGAAAGAGGAGATACCTGAGAAAATAGAGGACTTTAGAAGAGGACTTAAAAACTTTTTAAACACTGGCGCATTTGTTGTTGAAAAGATGGTTCTTGAAAAATTGTATGGAAGTTATGGCTTAAAGTTTGAAGAAAAAGAACAATACGACTTTGAAGATTATTTGAATGAACTGAGAAGAAAAATTGCAACGAATAAAATTCAGAGAAAGAAATAGTTAAGTTTCTTTCTCTTCTTTCCCGTAGATTATGTGTAGGAATATGAGAATTAAGGCGACAAATGTTAACGCCATCAACGTGTAGATTATGATTTGGAAGTACATGTCAACATCCAAATTTTACACCTTGCTCTATACTATTATCTAGTCCAAGTATTTAAGTGGTAATTCTTGCCCATTCCTTCATTAATGTTTCGTAAAGTTCATCGCTTTCCTCAATTTGATCAAACCAGTTTAAGGCTTCAGCTATTTTCTGCGCAATTAGATGATAACACATGTGCACTTCTTGATCCATGACACGGAAGTAAAAGTCATCGCATGTACAAAATTCGGCAGCTGGCAAAATGAGGTAATCTCTTTCTTTTCCAACAACTACCCAAACAACCCTTCGGCTTGGATTAAAGATGTATTTTTTAACTTTTCTTTCCCTGAGGGCTTCCCAAGCCCTTAAAAATCTCTTTCCGAAAAGTGAGTAAAGCTTACCTATGTCTTCTCCGGTTATTTTTCCTTCTTTTCTCGCCTTTTCAAGAACTTCAGCTAATACTTTGTTTTCTTTGTTTTTTTCCATCCTTTTAAAAGCCTTCTACATCAAAATTTGGGAGGTTAGAGGTTTACTCTATTTTTATTGGTTCTCCCTTCGGTTTTCTTTCCTCTTCCTTTGGCAAGGTTACTTCTAGAACCCCGTTCTTGTAGCGTGTTTTCGCTTTCTTTGGATTAACCTTAGCAGGAAGTTTGACTTCTTTGTAATATTTCCTTTCCGGAGTGTCCACTGAAATTGTTAGGCTGTCTTCCGTCCCATGTAGCTGTATGTCTTCTTTTTCAACTCCTGGAAGCTCAGCTATTACTTTAACTTCACCGTTTGTCGTGTAGACGTCAACTAGTGGTTCCCTTTCTTCCTTTATCTGAGGGCCGAAACGGGTTGGTTGAACATTGCCGAACTCTCTTATTTTCGGCTTTCCGTCCGGTCCTATAGTAATGCTGTAGCCGTAGACGAATGGGCCCCATTCACGTACTGTTGAGCCATCTGGAAGTTTTCTTTCCCTAACATATCCTTTAGGCACCCTCGACGTCATTTCTTTAATTTCTCTCTCGAACATTCGTTCGAACTCTCTGAAAATTTCGTCTATGTCTTCAAAGAACCGGCTGCTAAAGAACGGGTATCTTCTCCATCTTCGCTTAAACCAGTCTGGATAATCTTCGTCCCAGCTCATTGGTATTCCTCCAAATAAACAGCAACAAAAAGGCATTATAAAAATTTCTGTTAAAATCTAAACCAAAGTTCTAAGCTGATGAATTGTTCCGAGGAATGTTCCGTCGAGCATGTAGACTTCTGCACTGTTTATATCAACTGTCCCGGAACGCAGTATAGGCCCGATGAATTCGCGGTATTTCTCTTCTTTATTCACACTGCCAACATTTATTGGCTGCCCACCTAAGAAATCGTTAAAGGCTGGCATGATGAAAATTTGCGAAACCCTTGGAGTTTTGTGAAATAACTGTTCAAAAGTTTTCACTGGGTTATCTCCAACCCTTTCATGAAGTCTTCTCAGTAGGGCCTCTGCCAGTTTAGCGCCGCTACATTTGGCTTTGACCCAAACTTGGCTTGTAATTTTAAAGCCTAAAGGGTCGCGGAAAACAACAACTGGATGTAGATGCCCAATCACGAGGTTTTTGCATTCAAGAAGTTCCGGTGAAGGCCATGTGTGGCCGTGGAAAAATCCTGTGTCTTCAATTTTAATGCCTGTTGAAGGTAGAATTTTGACTTCTTCTGGAAGAAGAGGTTCAAGGTTTCCATCATGATTTCCGGGGATAACCATTATTTCCTTAACATTTTTCAATAGTACTTCAAAGAATTCTGGAATATCTCTCCACTCTTCAACTTCGGCTTTGGCTATAGTATGCTTAACGTCTCCTAAAAATAGAATAGCTCTGGGCTTAACTTTCTTTACAATTTGAAGAAGCCTCTCTTGAAGTTTTGCGGTTTGGGAGGGAACGTGAACTCCTTCCTTTGCTAAGGGGACTTCCCAGCCTATATGTAAGTCTGCAACTACCAAAGTTTTCTCGTTCCCATTAACAGCAAGTAGGGCTGGATATGGTTGTACTGGCTTAATCATGGTTATCCTCATTTATTAACCGTAAAATTTCTTTGTGAAGTCTCTTATTACCCGCTGCTATTATGGAAACCCTTCGCTGCGGAGTGATTTCCGCTTCCAATTTTTCTCCTTTAGGCGTTGTTATAACGCCTCCTGCCTCTTTTACTATTAAATAGGCTGCAGCCATGTCTATTACACGCATTTTTCTTCTGATGTCAATGAAAGCGTCTGATGTTCCGTCGGCGACGTAGCACAGTTGGAGGGCATTAGCGCCAAAATATCTTGGGTGCTTATTTAATGCAAGTATTTTCGTAATTTTTCTGTGCATTTCAGAATTTAAGGACTTGTAAGTGTTTACGTCCACGCCTATTACTGAATTTTCAAAGTCAATGTTCTGGGAAGAAGCGATTTTCTCATCGTTTTTATATGCTCCCCTTCCCTTTTCAGCTGTGTAAACAATGCCGCGAACTATATCCATGACTAAAGCGGATTCAACTTGGCTGAGAAACGGCTTTTTAGCCAAAGCAATGGAAGTAGCAAAAAATGGAATGCCGTGAATAGCGTTTGTTGTTCCATCTAGGGGGTCGCAGATTAAATACAAATTTTCAGGTTCAGACCCAACTTTTATTGTTCCCTTTTCTTCACTGATGATTGTGCATGAAATCCCCTTATCCATTATTTTCTCAATTAAAGTTTTTTCAGCTCTTAAATCGATTTCTTTAGTTAAATCTCCGCCGGCGCCTCTTCCATAAGTTTTCGCAGCCTCCGCAGTTCCAACTAAGGGAATGATTTTCCTTCTAATTTCGGCGGCGCACTCCTCCAATAGTTTTAGACTGTTCATTTCCCCTACATCTATTCTAATTACAAGCACTTAGCTTTTGTTAGTATAGGTGAGAAAAGGATTCGATGAATTTCTAAGAAAGTTCCCTTTTTAGTTTAAAATTTCATGAGTGATGAATACGTCTATAGAAGATAAAAACTTAAAGAAGTCAGATTGAATCTTAAGGTCTTTTTTGACCATATCTCCACTCTCTTTTCATATTTCTCTCCCATTTGGACAAGAAAACTTCATCGATGTCGAAGTTTAGTCCTTGAGTTTTCTCGACGAGCCCTATAAAATCGAGTATGTAAAAGATTACGTCTACGAGTTCCTCTACTATCAGGTTCCAATCTTTACCTTTTTTGTAGGCGTCTGTAGCTTCGCCAAGCTCCACAAAGGCCCATAGAAGCTTCTGCGGCAAAGCATTTTCATTGTTCGGAAATCCCTTTTCAGCTACCAGACGTCTAACAAGAACTTTAGCCTCATTAAAACTTACTTTTCGCATCAGTTTTCCTCCCTATGCTTAGAAGCCTAAAATTCAGTTAAGCATAGCATATATAAGTAACCGTATCAAAGATAATCAAACCAATAATTCAAGCGGGGAGAACTCATGTCAAACATTGAAATGCCAAAATGCAACAGTTGCCACAGAGTAATCCAGCCTGGAACCCAAGCAGTAAAGCTTCCATGCCCAAACTGCGGAGAAATCATAATCTGGCGATGCCAAAAATGCCGGAAGTTTGGCCGTCCATACAAATGTCCTAAATGCGGCTTTACCGGTCCATAAAATAGTAATTTTAATTTGTATTTTTGAATTTGCAGACAGCTATCAAAGGTAGTTAAAATAAAATCCTTATAGGACATTCAAGGTAGACCTGTACATGCAAATTCTTGGTTGAACTATCTCAAGATTTTTAAACTTAACAACATCATAGTAATGTAGTGAGTTATAAGCAAAATTGTAAGGGAAGTGAAAGGGGCGCGCAAGCGCCAATGGTAGGAGAAGGAAAAGGGAAAGTGGTCGACAGAGGTAAAAAGTACAGAAAAATTTTTATTTACATTCCAAAGGAAGTCGCAATGGACACTAGTTTTCCGTTTGAAATAGGTGAAGATGTAACAGTTAGAATAGAAGGAGAAAGATTAATCATAGAAAAAAGAGAAAGCAAGAAAAAGAACTAGGAATAGGCTCTTCCTAAAGACAATACGTATCACCAATTCAGTTAAGTACTAGAAAACCTATTATCCTACACCTATTGGAGGCTTAAACTGCATGAATGAGAAAATGGAAAGTAAAAAGAAGCATTTTTTCTTCCCGGTTTTCATGTTTATTGGTATGGGTGTTGGCTTTCTGCTAATTAAAAGTGTAGGCGGGCTAGGATTCGTTTCAGCAATGTTTATTGGTATGGGTGTAGGGTTCCTTTTTGATAACCTCGTAGTCATTGAAGAAAGAAAGGTAAGCGTTGAAGTTCCGGTAAAGGCAAGTGGAATAGTAACCTCAGTTATAGGCGTACTGTTCATAATTGGAGGTGTAATCGCCCTTACCATGCCGGAACTGCTTGAAAAACTTGCGACATACTTTATAGGATTAGGCTTCATAATAGTTGGAATCTTCATACTAATCTATGGAATGAGACTGGTAAAAGCTAAATCTGCTTAATTTATACTTTCAAGGATTCTTCTAACCTAAAATCTTACCTTCCATAGTTCAGTTGCTAATTTCTCTATGTATTCTTTCTTTTCAAGTTTTTGAAGCCAAGCTGAGGGTATGTTTTCTATACCTTGATAGGCTCCAGTTATGGCTCCTGTCATGGCTCCGATGGTGTCTGTGTCTCCTCCTAGGCCTACTGCGTATAATACTGCTTTAGCGTAGCTTTCATGATGTTTTGCGAAGCAGTATATGGCTGTTACAACAGAGTTTAAGGCTTCAACTGTGTTGCCCAAGCTTTGGACAATACGCCTTTTATCACCATGTTCAAGTAGTTCTTTTGCCTTCTGCAACTTTTCCTTATAAGCATCAACCCTTGCGAATTCCATTAATCTTCCCAGAAACTCCTCTGGGGCTAAACTGCCAATTTCAGTTTGAACTGCCAACGCAACCGCATAAGCTTGTATGGCTGCCCCTTCCTTCCCTAACTCATGAGTATGGGTTATCTCTGCTGTTTTGTAGGCTATTTCCCTCAACTTCTCCACGTCATCATAGTATAATAGGCCTACTGGAGCTACCCTCATAGCCGCTCCATTTCCGTAACTACCCATTCCTCCGTAAAGCTTTCGGGCTGCCTCTTTCCATGAAACGCCCGACTTTATCATCCTGAAAACTTTCGGTGGGCCGGGACCATAACCTCTCCAGGGTTCTTTCTCCCAGTTTTTGATGAATGTCTGTGTCATGTGTTCGCCGTTGAATCCCCTGTTTGCAATTAGTGATTCTGCTACGCCTATCATCATGTGGGTGTCATCTGTCCAGCGTCCGCTAAACTTGAATTCTTCAATTTTCAGCTCGTTTATCCATAAACCTTCAAATGAAGCTCCTAATGCATCTCCTATAGCGCAGCCGAGTAGACATCCTCTGAATTTTGATTCAGACAACTTTTGGTTCTCCGATAGTTGATAACTTTATACCTAAACTGGTTAGTATAAAATGTTTACTCAAGATTCGGTCTTCTTTTCCAAACTTCTAATTCTCTTGTCGATGTTCATTACCAGCTTATCTATGGCTTTGTTTAATCGTTGAAGTCTATCTTTAAAGTTCTTTAAAGCCTCAATTTTCTCCTCCGTTGTTACATTCTCGTCTAGTAGGATTATTTTGACGGCTTGCATTAGTGTTGGTACTGCTTCGCCGTTTTCAACAAACTGTATTGGAGCTAGCTGTTTTAGTACCCATTTTCTGATCGTTGAGGCTACATTGAAGTGTTTTTCAATTATCTGTTTAAAGACTTCTCTGCCCTTGTTTGTTATTTCGTAAACTTTTATCTTCCTTTTCTGTTGTTGCCATTCTCCCTTGATTAGCCCTTTTGTTTCCAGTTCTTTTAGAGCTGGGTAAACTGAGCCTACAGTTGGTGTTAGCAAGTCAGATGTAATATCCCTTATCTTCTTGATTATCTGATATCCATGTGAAGGGCCTTCTAAGAGCATGTATAAAATCGCCAGTTTAAGATAGCCCCTCTTTATTTGCTCTTCCATGTGTTTTGTGAGTTTTTCTTCCATTTCAACCATAAGTCATATATAGGATTCCTATATATTTGTTTCCTACATAAATTTACGTTTGGAGCATGCAAAAATGGCACAAACAATCAAAGTAGTATTTAAAACTGCTTGGAGAAGCATTTCCAGAAGAAGATTCCGCTCCGCTCTAACAATTCTAGGAGTAATAATAGGAATCTCAACGATAGTTTCTCTGATGACCTTGGGTTATGGAATGCGAGCGCAAGTGAAAACCACATTAAACGAGATACTTGGTGCGGGCATACTGATGAGCAGCTCAAGCGGAGGAGTTGATATCCCAGAATATGTTCAATCCTTTATTCTGCAAGTTCCGGGAGTGAATGAATGTGTGCCAGTAATAACCACTATGGTTAGAATCGGTGAACAACCAATATTGGCTGTAGGCATAGATCCAGACCAAGCCTTAAAACTTTATCATGTTACTCTTGAAGAGGGGGTTATCCCAGAGAAGGAAGAAGGAGACTCTATTGTTTTTGGCACCACAACAGCCGCAAGACTTAAAATAAGCGTGGGCGACTCAGTAACCTTAAGTCCCACTTCTGGCGGTAAAGGTAAAACCTTCAAGGTTGTTGGGCTCTTGCGTTCGGTAGGCGCAAGCGAAATGGACATCGGCTGTTTTATGTCACTAGAAGCAGCCCAAGACATGCTGGGCAAAGAAGGCTATGTCTCCGCTTTTCTCATCCGCCTTAAAGACCCGCAATTAGGCGAAGAGGTTGAGCAAACCCTCAAGCAAATGTTTCCTAAAGCCGATATAACCCGACAGGAGGAACTCATGCGTCAAATAGACCGTATAATGAGCATTATTAACGGAGTTCTATTGGCCCTAGCTGCAGTTAGCCTCGGTGTAGGAGGCCTTGGAATCTTAAACACGGTTATGATGTCCGTTCATGAGAGAAGAAGAGAAATAGGTATGCTGAAAGCTGTAGGAGCCGAAAGATGGCATGTTCTTATGCTTTTCCTCTCAGAAGCCTTAATAATAAGCCTAATCGGCGGGGGGATAGGATGCGGACTTGGACTTGCCGGTGTTTACCTAATTCAATGGTTCGTATCAACTCTCGGCCTCAACTTGGTCATTCCGCTTTTAATTTCACCTGAAATTCTTATCGGAGCCATTTTAATCGCTGCATTAATCGGGATTGTTGCGGGTCTTTACCCCTCGTGGCAAGCAGCAAATGTTCCTCCGGTGGAGGCTTTACGCTATGAGTAGCATAGTTGAACTAAAAGACGTCATAAAAATATATGAACTTGGAGAAGGCGTGAAAGTTCATGCTCTCCGTGGAGTAAGCCTAAAAATAGGGAAGGGAGAGTTTGTCTCCATTCAAGGCCCCTCGGGCTCTGGGAAAACAACTCTTTTAAACATGATTGGGGGGCTTGACAAACCGACGAACGGACAGGTAATTATTGATGGAACAGACATTACGCATCTTGGAGAAAGGGAACTCGCCCGCTTCAGACGTGAAAAAATAGGGTTCATATTCCAAACTTACAATCTGGTTCCGCTTTTAACAGCCTTAGAAAATGTTGAATTACCAATGATGTTTGCCGGAAAGTTTTCGGATGTTGAAATAAGAGAAAGAGCTGAAGAACTCCTAACTTTGGTGGGTTTAGAGGAAAGGATGCATCATAGGCCAACTCAACTCAGCGGTGGAGAACAGCAAAGAGTCGCAATAGCAAGAGCGCTGGCAAATGAACCCGCCATAATACTTGCAGATGAACCAACCGGAAACTTAGACCAAGCTTCCGGTCAAAGA
>Ga0190354_1000004_pt1 | contig 45462 bp, 58 predicted proteins | sample 4872131213_MG_FD_163436 | JGI IMG/M metagenome (GOLD analysis project Ga0190354, IMG submission 163436) | Hydrothermal vent microbial mat bacterial communities from Southern Trench, Guaymas Basin, Mexico - 4872-13-12-13_MG | ecosystem: Environmental > Aquatic > Marine > Hydrothermal vents >...
TAACAGGCACAGGCATGCTGTTATATTCCTAGTTGAAGTAACTCCCGAAGCAGCCAAGCAAATCGATGATTTAGTAAAAGAGAGCAAATTCATAGAAGCTTTGAAATTGCTCAAAGCATCAGCTAAGCAGACTTGGTTCCCTGACCAGTATGCAAACCAATTCAGCAAGTCTTGGGAATTAATACCTAATCCGGATCTGGATCCGTGGTCATAATGAAATTATATAGAACTATTTATGCTGATCCACCTTGGTGTTTCAGAGACAAACTAGATCCCACAAGGAGAAAGCCATATCCAGAAATGACAATCGAAGAAATCAAGAAGTTACCAGTAAAGAAGCTTACAGCTGACAAGGCTCATTTGTATCTTTGGTGCGTACATACTCATCTCAAGGAAGGTTTAGAAGTAATGGAATCTTGGGGGTTTCAGTACAAAACTCTTATCGTTTGGAGAAAGCTGACCAAGCATGGGAAGTTATGGTTCGGTATGGGTCATTACTTCCGAGCATCAGTAGAAATATGCTTATTCGGTGTAAAAGGGAATTTGCCTACCAGAACCAAGAATACAAGGAATATTTACGATGCTGTCCGCCCAGATTTGCATTCAGCTAAACCTGACAAAATGTACGAAATAATAGAAGCCAATTCGTACCCACCATATCTGGAGTTATTTGCTCGGAAACAACGAGCAGGTTGGGATGTTTGGGGGAATGAAGTGGCAAGTAGTATAAATTTGGAGGAATTGAAATGTCTTTAGGATTAAAGTTAAAACAAGAATATAAATCTATGACAGACCGATGGGAACGCGGAGATTTGTACTATCATTTAAAGCAATACATAAGAACATATACAAAATATCCTGTTAAAGCTGGCCTAAAGAAGTATATTTGTACAGTCTTAGCTATTGCTAGAGTGGGCTTGCCTATAACCAGTAGTTTGGTAGCATGGTTGGCTAATGTGAAAATTGATGCAGCACATAGTGAACTGGAGCATTTGACATCGCTTAACATCGTAGACCCGGTGCCAACCAAAGAGAAATTAAGAAAATACAAGTTAACCAAGGATTTCATAAATGCAGTTTATACCAAATTAAGTGATGTTAATCGGTGATATTATGACAAAATGTCCTAAATGTGGGAGCACTGAAGTCTACAAGTTAGGAGAGAATTTCGACGGAGAATTCTTCGAGTGCTTAGACTGTAATTGCCATTTCACTCGCTACTATGATGGCAAAACAGAGATATGGGATAGTTAAGCAGAGGAGGGATAGCATGAAAATTTTTATAGCTCATTCTTTAGGCTTGACAAATAAAGCCATTAAATATGCTGTAGCTTTGGAAGCTGAAGGCTGTGAGACATATGTTCCTGGAAGAGATACTCCTCAGAATTTGCCAGCTGAAGAAGTATACAAAAGGAATGTCGATGCTATAAGGAATGCTGATGAAATCCATGTGATCTGGGACGGTGCCAGCTACGGCACAATATTTGACATAGGAGCAGCTTATGCTCTGAACAAACCTATCTTAGTGGTGTATGTTAAGCCTCGAACCTGGTATTCTCATCTTAGAAAATACGAGGGAAACTTACTGCGTTAATTCAATAGCATGGAGATGATTATGATTGATGGTGTTCCAATAGTGATTGAGAAACGTTACAATCGAATTCTGATTAAATGGCTACCTTGCCCAAATGTATTGTTTGCTGAGAACATTGCTCGGAAATTCCTTGAAAGCTTAAAAGAAGTGTTGGACGGAGACTACTCCGAAATCATCCTCTACGTTTATCCAGAAGTAAACGACACTTAGAGGATGGCTATGCCGTGGTATAAAAAACAGCGTAGACAATCAACGAGGTTTCCTAAAGATCTCTTCGATGTTATAGTAGGCTATGAAGATGTTAAGAAAATTCTATTAAAAACTTTGAAGAGCAAGAAGCCTGTCCATGCACTATTAGCTGGAGTGCCTGCTTCAGCTAAGTCATTGTTCCTCTCTGAGATACAACGCCTTCCCTCCTCCTATTTCCTTTTAGGAGGCAAGACTACTAAAGCAGGTTTAGCTTGGATTCTGAGCAGGTACAAGCCTAAATATTTGCTTATAGATGAATTAGACAAAATGCCTAGGAGAGAAATGACTGTGTTACTCTCCCTTATGGAAACAGGCTTGGTCAAAGACGTTAAGTACAGGAAGGAAATCGAAGTGGTTCTGAATACAAAAGTGTTTGCTGCTTGTAATTACGACGATGCTATACCTGCAGAGCTTAAATCACGCTTCTACTTGAAATTCTACTTTAAGCCATACAGTCTAATTGAATTCAAAGAAGTTGGAACTAAAGTGTTGATTAACAGAGAAGGAGTCAAAGCCAGTTTAGCTAGTTATATAGTCAACCGAGTATCTGAGTTTACACGCGATGTCAGAGTCTGCATAGGAATAGCCAGAATAGCTGAGAGACGGAGCGATGTAGATTTCATAGTGGATTCTCTTAGAAAGTACAAGAAGTTTGATTGGCTTTCAAAGTAAGCATACAATATGCTTTTCAGACGTATTGAGTATGCTTAAAGTGCCAAATAGAATTCTTCTATGCCTGTTTCTCCTGTGCTCAATGTGGCTTTCACAGTGAATGTCCATAAGCCAGATGCAGCATCTTCAGGTATTTTCCACTTCATTTTGTAAACTCCAGTCTCTTCTTTTACTAAATCACTTAAGCTCAGAGTAGTTTCTGTTTCCCCATTGGGTTTTTTGATTGTGATAGTCAAGCTGACAGGGTCAACTTTGTTTCCGCTGTCGTCTTCTATAGTTATTCTTCTACCGTATGTTTCTCCCTTGTGCCATACTTGTTTTTCCTCACTCATTCGATTACCTCCTCTGTTGAAATAGCAACAGGCTTAAATTCTTGAGTAGCTATCTTGACAGGCAAAAATTCAGTCAGAATTAGTTTGAGAATTTTAGCTATTAAGCTTATTAACGTTATGACATCTAGAAGCTGTATTTGATCTTTGACTACTAATTCTTTGTGGGCGAGAATTTGTTCAGATAATTTCAGAGCATCACGTACAACCTTTACTATCTGGATTATTTGTACAGTGTCAGTTAAGCCTATTTGATCTGCTATTATGAAAAGCTTGCTGGCTATTACAGATTCCAGTAATGATATTTGATCTTGAACTTTGAAGATTTTATTTCTTAAAACTGCTTCGCTCAACGTTACAGAATCCTGAATTAAGAAGTTTTTATGTCTTAAAATTTCTTCTAGTAAGGAGATACTATCTAATATAGCAAAAACTTTTTTATGCCTAAGAACTGAATCACTAAGTGAAATGTTGTCAGAAACAATTTTGAGTATTGTTTTAATTACGTTAACTAAATCGGAGAGGGAAATGCCATCTGAGACTGCGAAGCTTTTGCCTCTGATGATTTGCCCAGTTAATTGTATTACATCAGGAATTGTCAACATTTTGTACGTCAAAATTTCATCGGAAAGCCCAATGTTGTCTATTACAGTTTTAAGTATTCCCTTTAGCACAGTTATTGCATCTGAAATTGAAATTGAGTCGGTGACTGTCAATGATTTGTCTCGTAAAACTTGTTCTGCACTTATTTGAATTAAGTCTGAAATTGTAAGGTTTTTGTCAATGATAGCTTGGTCTGTTAATTCAATGCTGTCGGTTACTGTTTTAAAAATCTGTTTGATTACATTTATGAGGTCGCTTAACAATATTGTATCAGGAATAACAAATGATTTATCACATAAGATTTCGTCTAATAATTGCATTGTATCGGTTACACTGAATACTTTGTGTGTAAAGATTGAATCTGAAGCATTTATTAAATCGGTTATTGAAAATGATTTATCCCGAAACAGCTGCTCTGAAAGGCTTATCAAGTCTGAGATCGTTACGGGCTTGTTTCTTAAGATTTGCTCAACAAGCTGAATTAAATCTGGAACTTTAAGGATTTTGTCGCTAAGAACGAAATCTGAAAGGTTTATTGAATCTGTTAGATCAAATATCTTGTTGCGCAAAATCTGATCTGAAACACTCATTTGGTCTGAAATGATTAAGGATTTGTTTCGCAGTATCTGGTCAAGTAATTGTATAGCATCTGCAATTCCAAGAGTTTTGTCTCTAAGCATAGAATCAATCGCATTGATTACATCTGTAATTGTGAATGTTTTATGTCCGAGAGCTTGGTCAGATGCGCCTATTGAGTCGTTTATAGTCAAGGTTTTATGGCGGAGAGCAGAGTCGGAAAGAGAAACTGAATCGGTGACTGTAACCTCGATTGCCCCGGCTTCAGCTGTGTAAGTGCAGTAAATACTCATTTTATATGCGTAAAAAACTGCGGGATTCCACGGGTCTGGCCAAGAATTATAAGTAACCGAGGGTTGTATGCCCATCTTATCATCTTCGGTGTCGGTGTCATAACGCAAAAAAAGACAATTCGAGCTAGTTGGAATGTATTTTCCCCATATACACAGCCAATAATCCACATTTTCCAGAGAAGGTTTCGGAGTCGGGAAGTTGAGGGTATTCCACTGGTGTGTCGTCGAAGCGTTTATTTCCTCCGTTCCCGCTACTAAAGAATTATCACTCTTTTTGTATAAAGCACATTTAATTGGGTCTGCGGCATCTCTGTGGCAGTAAATTGAAATTGAATCTGCAGTTCCTTGTTCGGGGCATGTATACCAAGAACCATAAATAGTATCAGGTCCACCAGTGACTTCTGAGGCTCCTATTGTTTCGTATCCAAACGTTGGGTCTATCGTAACAGGATAAACAGCTTTTTCCAAAAACTCCTGTGGAATTGTAACCGTCAACAAGCCTTTAGCTTCATCAACATGCAAGTCGCACCAAGTTGTGTTTCCAGCAGAATCAGTTGCTTTTGGACGGTAAATGTGGAATGCCTTTCCAGTCCTATACTTTTCAGCGTCAGCTTTGTTTCTATGCATGTTGCCTTTTGTAGCGTGATAAACAGCGTAGGAGCCAACGACTTCAGGCGGACGGAAAACAACAACTACTCCATCTTTAACAGCATAAGTTTCAGTAACTTCATCATATTCATCTGAATTCAATTCTTCAGTCAACGGCGGTTGATAATAAAACTTTAATCCCTTCGTCTCTATCCTAAAATTGAAAGAGTTAGTCGGCGGTTTCTCTTTTAATATAGCTTCAAACTCTAACCCGCCAAGCTCATTCTGAATAAAAACATGTTCTTTATTGCCGATTCTCACTTTTCTTTCCTTTTTGTCTACTGGATAAACTTTAACTGTGAACCAGTCGCCTTCCCAGACTATATAGTTGTTTTCTTCGTCAAACTTTAACTGTTTAGCTGTTGTTCCTATAGGAAGTTTGATGTAGCATTCTCCAAGCCAGCGTTTAAGTAAGCATTGAGGCTTGAATTGTATAGTTTCTGTTGGATCACCTATGCAGACTTCATCATTGCTGTGAGTAAAAAAACGGTAGGCTTTTTTCCCTTTAACCTTTTGTAATCTAAGTCTGTTAGTTGACATATCTGAAGCTCCAGTGAGAATTAGCTGAATGTTATTTGCAGTTCAAGCGTCCAAGTTTCACCGGAGGCTTTGGTTCCTTTGTCAGCAACTTTGCGGTTCAAGTTTTTCCCTGTGTCATCGGATGCATTGACAACTGTAAATTCCTGCCAGGAGAAATTAGCATCGTCTCCACCGAATGTTGCTCTCCATATTGCAGTTTGATTGCTTTTCTGAGGATATCCTGTGTCCATGGCTTTGTATGCTTTATTTGTTCCTAGAAGCCCTGTTTGTGAAGCGTCTTCTGCTGAACTTGAGTCTCCGACTCCCAAACGTGCATTTGTATTATCCCATAAAGTCGGCGAGCCTAAGCCGCAGATTATGTCAATTAGCTCTTCTAATCCTTCATTTAAAGCTACGTTTCCTTCATGTACGCTTATGTCTGGCTTTATTCCGAATCGTTCAATTATTTTGTTTATTGATGCACCGTTCCTCAGAGCATTATAAACTTCTTTAGAAGCTTTGCCCCAGTTGTACCTTGTCCAGCGAGCTTTCCAAGGGCCTAATTTTTCATTTACAGTTTTCATTTTCCCAGCTCCTTTTCTTTGTCTAATATCATTATGGATCTTTCTTTAATAAACTTTGCACTGAATGTCTTAGAATATATTTATATATAAGTTTAATACTAATGTATATGTAAATATACAAAGGGTGATCAGCATGCCTGGCAAAGGAAAAACAGCTGTTTTGATTGTTGTACCAAATGATTTACTTGAAGACTTCAGGAATACAATAAACCGAGTATTAGGAGGTAAAAAAGGAGACTTAAGCAAAGCAGCATGCGAAGCCTTCGAAATGTGGATCAAGAAGAAGAAAATCAAAACAGCTGTTTATGAAACTGTACAGATGTGAAATATGTTCAAGAAAAGGAGGGATAGGAATGTTTGCACCCACTTGTTTAGACTGTAGAGCCGTAATGAAAAAAGTAAAGACTGGAATAAGCGTAATAGTGGTCAAGCAAGGCTGCGGTTTAGAATATGTGCCTGACGACGTGCTGTACTTGCTTAGGGGAGACATCTATGAATGCCCTATGTGCGGACGCAAAGTGATAAGCGATTACGGAAGCAAAATCAACCCTGATATAGAAGCCATTACAAATGCTATGAAAGGTGAGTATGTAGTTGCAGAAATCGAGTAAAGGAGAGCGCAGAGATTTTCCTCAGTGGAAAGTAGACTTAGTCTATATAGCTCAAGACGGTGTATGCACTAAGTGTGGCGGTACACTAGCGTATGGTTTTCATAGGCACCACAAAGACGGTAATCCTCACAACAATTCTATAGACAATTTGGAATTGCTCTGCGCTGAATGCCATAGAGCTACTCTTGGAGACAAATACAAAGCCCATGTAGAGCAAGAGAGACGAATTCTAGAGAATCTTAATAAGCTTATTGAATTAGGCTTCGAGGGCAAGTTAAGCGGTGCCAATATGGAGAGGCTCCTGGAAGCTATGACGTTAAGCCTCAAAGTAAGCAGGCAAATAAATGAGTTAGACAAAGGGATAGAGTATCCGTCTCCGTGGCTTGTGTTCGGCCAGCGCCAAGGGGAGTTAGCCAGAATAACTGAAGCCTACTTAAATGGCCTAAGAGAAGGAATAAAATTAGCTGAGGCTGCTAAGGATGGGAAGCAGGAAAGCAATTGAGAAACTTAAAGAGTTAGACTTGAATTGCCCAGAGTATTTATTCTTAGAAAACTACCATGACATAAACAAGCTTGAGCCTGGAGCTGAGTACAGCATAAGAAGTATACCTAAGAAAGACTTCCCTGCATTCGCAAAGCATTCGATAATGAAAATCCTGTCTAAGAACTTCTCTTACGTAGAGCCTCATTGGCCTCCTCATGCTTATTATATTCTGGGGAACGAAGCTAAAGGTTTCTGCTCAATATTGCTTGCTTTAGGCATTCAACCTATGGTTTGCAAGCTTATAGATCCTGATGATGCAGTTTTTGCTGGCGCTGCTATAAGAGAGGAGAATTCAATAATAATAGAGATAGCTATTGGCCCTGTTATGGTTAGAAAAGTAACCAGAGACGGAGAAGTAGATTTCTCGTTTAGCTATCATATTAGTGAAGTTGATGCAATAGAGGAGAAACTGAAAACTTTGCCTAATGAAGTTAAAGAAGGACTGCTTAAAATAGCTATAGAGATAGCTGAGAAATTACCTGAGAAGCATATAATTGAGCTTTCATATTATCGTATTCCCATAGGTTGGAAACAAGAGAAGCAGATATATTGGGATATTTACAGTGCTTCTAATGCTCTTGAGGAGCTGAAGTGGTGATGGAGGAGACAAGGTATATAACAAAGTACGGAGGAAAGCTGAATTTAACTCTTTGTGATCCGTACCAGCTCTGTGAAAAGCGCAAACGAATTCATCGAGACTACCTTGCTCACTTGTTCCGTTTTTACTTTGTCGGTCGCTTAATCAAGAGAGGAATGAAAATTTTAGATGTAGGAGCAGGAGTTGGTGCCTTAGCAGAAACTTTATACCGTAATATGTTAAAGCCTGAGCATTACGTAGCAGTAGAAATCAAGGATAGCTTTGTGCAAAAACTACAAGATTTAGCTGCTAAAGTAAACTTTAGATTTGACATTATACAAGCAGACATAAGAAAAAGTTTATTCGCTACTGGCTTCCATGAATATTTCGACGTAGTATGCTGCTTCGAAGTCATTGAACATTTCGAGTCTTACTGGGACAAGCCTGAATACTTAACTAATGTTCTTGAACAGATGAAATATGCTGTTAAACCAGAAGGAGTCATACTTCTAAGCACTCCTAACTTCGATGGAAAACATAAAGCTAAGAACCATATTTATGAATACACTGAGGGAGAATTAGAGACAATATTTCAAAAGCACGCATTAAAAATAGAAAAGAAATTCGGTACTTTCATGAGCTTAGGTCGGCCTAAGCAAGCCAAGCAGATTCTGAGTAAATGTGAATATGAAGTCTACAGAAAGCTCTATGAATACTATAATAGCTCAATACTTAGCGTTATGTTTGCTCCATTACATCCAAGTGAATCTAGAAATATCCTCTGGGTTTTAAGAAAGAAGTGATTAAATGTCTAAAATAATCGAGGGAGTAAGCCAATTAGACGTTATCAAGAGAGCTGCCGATACACTGTTTACATTTGCTACTCCTGAAGAACGTGTTGTTGGAGATTGGTGCATGCAGAAAGCAGAGAAAGTGATGATGGCAGAGCTTTTGAACGTAGTGTTCCAAGTGAAAAAACCAGGATTTCGCTGGCATACAATGCTTAGGAGAGGGAATCTCTTAGAAACTTTAGATTACTTACTGGGTTTAAATCCTGGATTCTGCTACAACATGATTAAATTCTACCAGAAGTGGATCGAGAAATATAACGGTATTTTGATTTATTCATACGGAGCTAGAATTCAAGGGACAGAGCCTTACCCAGCTGACTTTGAAGCTAACCAGCTGGATCAATGGTCAACTATAGCAGTTAAACTAAAGGAAAACCCTACTAGCCGCCAAGGAACAATGGTTATTAGAAGGCCTGTAGATGTTTTGAGAGCCGATACTCCATGCACTATTTGCTACCACTTTCAAATTCAGTGGAATAAGTTATACATGACTACATTCATGAGATCTTGTGATATTCTCTATGGCTTGCCATTTGATTTGTTCTCTCAGAGCATGTTCTTTGAGCAAATGTCTTTAGCTTTAGGTGTGCCTATGGGAGCTCAGACTCTCTTTGTAGCTAACTTCCATGCTTACGAGAATCAATGGAGACGAGCATTAAAGACTATAAATGCTGCTGAAGGCTTCTACAAGGAGAGGAAAGGAACTTACATTGTAGGTGAAAAGCATGGGAGAATTTTCAAGATCCTCTCCCAAGTTAAAGAGTGGCCCAAGAACAGGTATCTCAGAGAAGATGAACTTAAAGAATTCCTTGAATCTGATGGTGATTACTGGCTAGACTACTTAAAGCTTATAGGGTTAAACAAAAATGAGTAGCAAAACAAAATTGAGTAACAAGCTAATACCTGACCATATACCATTAGACTATGCAGCTAAGCAAAAAGAGCGCTTAGAGAAGAACTGGAGCAAATTCCCTCCGCCATTAAGAGAGCTCTTGGAGAAAGTTAAGCAATGCAGGAAATGCCCTGAATTAGTCAAGAGCAGGGAAATGTACTTGTATAGTGAGCCTACATTCGGCTACGGAAATCCGGACAGCCCTGTTGTCTTAATAGCTCAAGCGCCGGGATGGCTAGGATGTGGAACTACAGGATTTGTCTTTGAGCCCTTAAGCAGGACAGGGAAAATTTACGAAGCAGTATTGAAAGCTGCAGGGTTAAGCTTTGAGCATGTCTACACAACAAACTTAGTTAAGTGCTGCCCTAGAGGATCTGATGCTCCTACGAAGCAGCAGATAAGAAACTGCGAAGTCTACTGTCTACGCGAGATTAAATTAATTAATCCGTTTAGCATAATAGCTGTAGGCAAGCTCCCTTGGGATTTTGTAATGAGGAACAAGCTTTACAAAGATTATAAGTGCCACCGAGTGTTCCATCCAGGATACATTCTAAGGAAAGGCTTTGGTATTGACAGGTACATAAGCTCATTTGCTGCTTTGCTAAGAAGTGAATACAAGAAGGGAGCTTCTAAGAAAGGCTTGAGGAGATGGCTGTAGTGCTTATAGAATCCAAGCTTGAACTGCTCAACGACTGGATTAGACGGAGAGAGTACACGAAAGGCTTGTACAAATTAGTCTGGGTCGGGCCGCCTCGGATAGTCAAGAGAAGCAAGTTTGATCTTTATGCTCCATGTTTGGCTCCACCAAACTCCATGAGGAAGCGCTTCGAAGAATTAAGAGAGAAAAATATAAGAATAGCATCTGGTATGCGCTCTTGGGGAGAAACAGAGAAAGAGAGGTTATTAACTGCAGAATTCAAAGCTTTCAAAGATGCTTACGGCCCAGATGCAGTCTACTACAGACGCTACTTAAGAAGATTAAAGAGAGCTCAAGAAGCAATATCAAAGATTAGGAATTGGCTAAAGAAGAAATTTAACGTAATATTGATCAGCCCAGGAAGGACAGTAGCGAGGCCATCACTGATTCTAATGTCTATAATATTGAGAAAGCAAGACTTAGCTAAATTGCTTAGAGAAGCTGGATACTTCTTCGATAGAGACATAAAGTTTGCAGAGTACATCCAGAAGCAAGTCAAGAGAAGACCGTTCAAGACGGTTTAGGTGAATAGCTTTGAGCAAAATGAAAATTTCAAAAATAGAAGATAATCAAATGACAAATTCTAGACATAGATTATTAAATGCTATGATGATTTCACTAGGATCTTATATTGAGCAAGAAGCAAAGAAAAAAGATGATTGGAGAAACAAAAGCTTTGGCGAAATTTATGCTCATCTACGGCACGAAATAGAAGAAATAAAGCGAAGTAAAACAAAAACTCAACAATTACATAATGCTATGGATGCTTGCTCTCTTTCTGCTATGCTAGTAGCAAAATTGCTTGAAGAATAATTGAGGAATCGCTATGAAACGCTTTAAAAAGAAAGGGATAGTGAGAAAGTGCAAAGTATGCGGCAAATACTTCTTAGGGATTAGAGACATATGCCCGGAGTGCTATGAGAATGTTAAAGCCAAGAATAAGAATAAACTACAAGAAAACAGATGAACTGTGCAGGAAATTATGGAAATACTATATGCTCTTCACTAAAGACAACTACGAGCGAAGCGACTTGATTTACTGCCCTCTGAAAGCTTACAACAGAATGACTAATGTTTCTATAAGGAAATTGCCTAACAAAGCTATAGCAACATTCTTGGTGGGCCAAACACTACATGTACTAATACAAAATGCATTTCCTAAAATAGAAGTTAAAGAAGAGCTTATGCCTAACTTGATAGCCAGAGTAGACATTATGTGGGATAAGGTTACAGAGATAAAAACCACTACTATGAGCATGTACACGAAAGAGCACATACCTATGAGCTATATTGAGCAGCTAGCAGCGGTGTTGGCTTTCAGAGAAGAAAACTCAGGCTACCTTGTAACTTTAGATATACTGAACAAGACATTGCTTGTCTGGGATGTAGCATTCAAGAAGAAACAGCTCGATGAATTCAAAAGGATCCTTGAGGACCGCTACCAAAGACTTCGGAAAGCCGTACAAGAGAAGTCTTTCTCTAGTTTAACACCCAAAGTTCTGGAGTGTGATGCATGCTTGTATGGAGTAGAAAATTGTCCTTTATTTAGGAGGTTAAGAAATGTCAAGCCGTAAAGTTATAGAAGACTTAAAGAAGGTACCTAAGATAGGGGAGAAAGCAGCAAACGCTCTTATGAAAGCAGGATTCAACGTTAAAAGATTGTCTACAGCAAACCCAGCTGAAATAAGCAGGATCTTAGGCTGCAGCTTGAGAGAAGCTAAACTAGTCATCAATGGAGCCAGAGAAACTTTCCAAGGCTTAGTCAAGCCGCCGTTGACTGCTAACCAGTACCAAGAAATATTAGACAAAGAGATAATGCTTTACAAGACTGATGTGAATGCTTTAGATGAGCTCTTAGGAGGAGGTTTCAAGAGTTCATCTACTGCTGGCTTAGCAGGCCCTCAAGCTACAGGTAAAACTCAGATATGCAACCATATGCTTGTACAAGTCACTTGTAAATACGGCAGAGATGGTGTATTCATAGAAACAGAACTTAACACATTCAGTAATCCTAGATTGAGGCAGATAGCTGCAGCTAGAGGATACAAGTACGATCCTTCTAAAGTCTTGGTGGTTCCAGCTAGGCGGATAAGAGATGTAGGAATGCAGTTTTACCAATACGAAAAAGTCTATGAGATAGCTGAAGCTAAAGGTATGGATGTAGGAATAATCATTGTGGACAGCTTCACTGCTTTGTTCCAGAGGAAGTACACAGGGAGAGAATTATTACCAGATAGGAAGCAAGAGCTAGGCAGGCACTTGTCTTACTTAGAAGACTTAGCTAAAGAGTGGAACGCTCTGCTCTTGTGCACTTGCCAAGTAATCGAGTGTCCTGTATCTCCTATGGAAGCGAGAGGGATGATGAGCAGCAAAGATGTACGCATACAATTCGGTACAAATTACATGGTCTGGGGAGGACACATACTAAGGCATACTTTGGGTACTTGGCTAAGCTTAGTCAAAGTAGAGAAAGATGTTTGGAAAGCCATACTCTTCGACAGCAGCGAAATTCCTAGCGGTGAATGCTACTTCAGAATAACAGAGAAAGGCATAGAAGACGTAAAGAAGAAAGAGATAAAGTAGGTGCTGATATGAGCGATTACCACAGGAACACGAAGAGGCTAATTCAGATCCACGATGAAATTATAAAACTAGGCTTCGCTGATAAGTACAATTTAGATTTCTGCTATGAAGTCGCTAAAGCTTCAGGAGAATTAGGAGCTGACTACCCTAGCGATGAAGCTATAAAGCTTGCAGAGTCATGGCTCGAAGAATTCCGTAGATCCAGGAGAATCAAAACTTTGGAAGCTGATGAAAATGAGTAAAACCAAAAGAAGATTCCGAGTGGAATGCAGGCATGGAAAATTTCTTTTGTACTTGCCTTGCAATTGGGTAAAGAATGGCTTCTGCGGTGCTGACGGAAAGAAATGCAATGCAAAGATAAGAGGGTAAAAATATGAGCAAGTCTGAAAAGAAGAAAACTGAGCAGACAGCTTGGGAATGCCCTGTGTGCGGGGTAAAAGCTGTTATAATAGCTCCAGGAGCTCACATTTCTATGCTGCAGTGCATGAACTGCGGCTGGAGCATGAGCGTTCAGCAGTGGAACCGCTTATCTAAAGAAGAGAAGAAGAAGTTAAGGAAGAAAAAGAAGCGCTTCAAAATCTTCTGAGGGATTGCATGAGCATTATAATTGACAGCAGAGAGGCCAACCTCTCTAAGACAATATACGAGAAGCTGTGCAAAACATTTGATGTGCAAGTTCTTTACTTGCCTGCAGGAGACTACTTATTAGCTGATGGAGTAGCCATAGAAAGAAAGACTGGAGCAGGCTTCTACTCTGACTTGATAAGCGGTCGCTTGTGGGAGCAATTGAATAAGCTTTGCGAATGCTATCAGAAGCCTATTGTCCTCATAGAAAATTTGGAGTACAGTGGCAGGCTCAGAGAAGCAGCTTCAGTTTGCAGAGCAGGTATATCGACTATATTGCTTCACTGGAGGAAAATCCGTTTGTTGTTCACTAAAGATGAGAATGAGACTGTGTACTACCTTAAGTATTTAACCAGCAGAATAAGCAATCCTAAGAAGAGAATCTACGTTCCTCCATTCGTAAAGAAAAGCAGGAAGCCTGGTGAAATAAGATCGTATATGCTCCAGTGCATTTCAGGGATAGGGCCTAAAGCTGCTCAGAGAATCCTAGAGAAATTCCCTACTCTGGAAAAATTGTGCTTAGCCAAAGAAGAAGACTTAAAGAAAGTAGTCCCTAGGAGTAAACTCCCTATTTTAGTAGAAGTGATAAAAGGTGAGAGGTGATATCTTGAAGAAAGTAGAAAAATGGCTAGCTAAACTAGCCAAAGAAAGAAATTTAGAATTGGAAAGATTGAGGGAAGAATATGCACTGATAAGAAACGATTTGGAGAAGCGAGGAATCCAAGGAGACTTAAACGCTATAGCAAAAAACATGCTCATGGTGAAGTACAGAGAGTACAAGACTCTTAAGAGAAAGAGAAAGTACCCGCTGGAGAATTTTGTAGGCTTCAAGATAGGAGATGTAGGCTTAACTGATGATGCTCAGAGAATGAGAGAATGGGCCAGGTATGTTGTAGACAGGTACGGCTTGGAGTATGCAAAGCAGCAAGGCTTAGTTGAAGAAAGAGAAGATGAAATAGTAGTCCTAGACACAAGGAAGACAATATTCGGCAGAGAGAACAAGAACTATGGCAAACCATTGCCTCCAGACTTGAAGCTTAGGCGTCGAGACTTGATATTCTTAGCGAAGAAAGCCGACGACGAAGAATTCATGTTCACGAGGATCCAGACCAAAGACAACAAGCTTGCAGTGGCTTGGGGAGATGTGCCGTTCCATGTTCCAGTGTCTTTTACAGCTGCTGTCCAAACAGCTGATGCTTCTGGGTATTTGCTATCAAGCTCCAGTGCTAAAGCTACAATGACGATTTTCAGAGAGATAAAGGAGAAGTGGGATGTCTACAAGATTTTCAAGAAGTGGGCAGACGAGAATTTGACTCCTATACAAGATGCTCTAAAGTTCCATGAAGCAACCAAAGATGCTTGGGACCGCTGGATACTCCTGAAAGGAATAGTGGCTTCTATAAATTTTGAGAATGAAACTTACCGTGGCATACCAGCTACTTTAGTGGACAGTGAAACAGGCTACAGCGCTGAAGACTCAATATTGTTCTATATACCTGACCATTTGAAAGTGAACTTTGGCGTGTACAGCGAAATCTATTTGCTGGGCAAGACCAGAGGTATCCAAGAAGTAGATGAAGAAACTGGAACTAAATTCACTGTCGACGTCACTGTTGATGCTTGGGGATTCTTCCCTGTCCCAGGCAAGAGCACTGAGCCTCAAGAGAGCTTGCTCGAAGAAGAGGGAGAAGAGGAGATTAAAGGCTTCATACCAGCTGAGTGAGAGCATGCCTGGGCACCCCAGATTCCACGAGCTTCTCGAGGAGATAAGGGAGCTTCACAACAGGAAGAATGCTGACTACTCTGAAGAAAACAATCCTTTGAGCAACTTCTACGAGTGCGAGAGATTCAACATCCCTGCGTGGAAAGGCTGTTTAGTCAGGATAAGCGACAAAACCAGCAGAATCTTCAGGCTGGCTGCTAAAGAAGGGAAAGCTGAAGTTAAAAGCGAGAGCATAATTGACACTCTCAAAGATCTGGCTGTCTACAGCTTGATATGCATAATTCTTTATGAAAAAGCTTGTGGTTCGGATGTGCGAATGCCAGAGAATACCCTTGGCTAAGAATCTGCCTGAGAAGGCAGTGAATGTTGTCTACGGCTATCTAGTTATATACCCTGATCTCATGGATCTCTTCGAGTACTACGATGTCGAATGGGACAATCGAAAGCTTAAAGTGTGGAAGACAAAGGTGAACGTTGAAGTCTTGGATGAGCATTGCATTCCTTTTCTCCTTCTCCCTTTGTCGATGAAGATAGGCAAGACTTTGGTTTTCAGCAGCTATGTTGCAGGCAAGTCCGATCTAGGTGTGATAAGCATTGCTAAAATCGATGAATTATAGTTATGTAAAGTTTAAGCTTTACTTATGTAAACAAGGATGGATTACATGAAAATAAAAACCGAGCTTAACCGAGTTGTAGTCACTCTGGACAAACCAGCAAACCAGATTTTCGTGTACCCAAAAAGGAGAAATACAAGTCAGCCTGGCTGACTTCTACGGGCACTTAGCGAAATGTAGGGTGAAAACCGTTGAAGTGCGGTATATGTGGAAAGGAAATAAAGTCAGATTGGAGCGACCCTCCAGCTGGTATTTTGATAGACATGGCAGGACACCGTTATACTGTAGGGATATATCATCAGTCTTGTTTAATGAAGAGACTGAGAGAGCTACTCGAAGAGAAAAGTCTAGAGGAAGGTGAAAGCCGTTGAGCAAATTAAAATGTCCGTATTGCAACAGCAAAAAGATACAGAGCTTTGATGAGTACCGTTTCTGTTGCATCTTTGGTCATGGAGAAAAAACGTTGGCAGATCTAGATGAGCAAACCATCAAAGACAGAGTAGAGAGAATTACGGTCGAATATGAATGCTTGGACTGCGGAAAAACTTTCTATGCATTCTACGAACTAACAAAAGTATGTAAAGAAGGTGAAAGCCATTGATTCAGTTCCTATGTGGCTTCCTCATTGGTTTCACCGTAGGATTCCTTTTAGGCTACTTTTACCGATTCCGAGAAGAGTTAAAGGAGCTGATGGGGTGAAAGCCGTTGAGTGAGGAGCGTAAAAAGTCTTTTTTACATCCCATCTAAGCAGGACAGGATAGGCAGAGTTTATTTAAAATTCATAAAAGGAGGTGGAAAAGAAAATGCCAAGAGAAATTGGCGTAGAAGAGCAGGAAAGTGAAGTGGAATACCTCGGGTACGCGGAAGAATGGCTCGACAATCTAATAAACAACGTCAAGCCTATACTAGCTAAAATAGCAGAGGATACTTTCACGAGGTATCGGCAAATAGGAAAGATGATTCTGAAGTCAGGATACAAGAAAGGGCAGTGGAAATCGAAACACAAGAGGAAATTCATTAAAGAATTGGGTATTAGCGGCTCAACATTCAGCTTATTTGTTCGCTTAGCTGAAATAAACGAGAAGGAGTTTAAGAAAATCAAAGACACTTACAGCTCAGTAAACGAGTGGTACCGAAGAGGAAAACCTAAGCAAATCAGCGATGAACGCAAAGCTTTGCTAAGCAGCTTGATAGAGAACTTCCCTGAGCAAAGCCAGGAGATAAAAGAGATTCTGAGGACGGAGAAGCCTTACTTAAAGGAGAAAGACTTAGGGGAGTTCTCAAGGAAAGTCTTCTTAGGCAACCAGACTCCCATGGAAGCATTCGTTAAGTACTACTACTTAACCAGCGATTCGAAAATTAAATTGCCTATATGGATACTGGTGGGTTTCCAAATATACCTTGAAAAAACAGGCTTGGACCAAGACTTGGACGCTACAATATTCTCAGCTCTAAATGACATTCTCTTAGATGAAGGAATAACCCAAGATGAAATAGAGAAAGCAGCTAAAAACATGCTCAGATCAGAGTGGGGAATCCAGTGAAAGTCTCAATAATAAATGCTGTATACTATCCTATTAAAGGTAGAGCTTCTGAACCAGCTAGGCCAGGAGTGGCTTTAATAGGCAGAGACATAGAGACTAAAGCTAAAGTCTACTATGCTTGCTCTGTTGATCCACATTTCTACGTTGAAGACTGGATTCTTAAAGGAGTTGACTTAGCAGCGTTAAGGAAGCTTGGAGCCAAAAAAATTGAGTACAGCACAAAAAGGACTCTGTCTAATCGGCTTACCAGAAAAATCAGCGTGCGTAAATGCTCAAATGTAGATGAAATACTGACTTACTTAAGGAAAGTCTGCCGAGCTCGAGCTTACGAAGCTGACTTAGCTAAGGTTTCTGGCTTGCCAATAAGGTTCCTTACAGAGCACCATTTAACCAGCGGCTTTGAAGTTAAAGACGGCGATATGTACCCAGCTGATGTTGAGCCTGTGCTCAGATACTGGCTCTTTGACATAGAGTGGATAAGCTCCAGAGCTGCATCTGTAGACGCTAGGAGAGATGAGCCTATAGTTTTGTTCTCTTGGTACGACAACTTCGATGACAAAATATTCACTGTGTACTGGCATGAGAGAGATTTTCAAGCTCTCTCCAACACCCATAAAGTTTACAAAGCTAAGTGTGAAAAGGAGCTTCTTTATGAAGTGCAAAAGAATCTTGAAGAGCAGAATCCAGACTTGCTCGCTGCCCACAACTTGTATCGAGCAGATTTAGCTAAGTGGTTCTCCAGGATGCTTAAACATCGAATGAATCTTAATCTGCTTAGCCCTAAGCCTTTTAGGAAAGTGAGCATGTATCCTAGGACAACGATTAAAGGGAGAGTCCTCTTCGATGTTCTCTCAGCGTTCAAATTGTACACAAACAAAGAGCTTGCCAGGTACAGCTTAGAGTATATTGCTGAGCATGAGAAATTAGGAGTCCCTAAGATTCCTCTGAAAGGCACTACTTCTAAGTATTGGAACGATGAAATTAGTATAGATGTAACTTTAATACCTGAAGAAGCTGAGAAGTATTTGCCTGAAGAAGTACCCTCAAGCTTTGTCCTTTATTTAAGAAATTACCTTGACGTATTAATACTTAAGCTGCTCGAAGACAAGCACTCCCTCATAAACTTCTTTGCTAGCTTGAGAGCTTTTGCAGGCTGCTTGTTTGAAGACACTTTCTTCAAGTACAAAATCTACGATGCTGCTTTGCTGAGGATGTGCAGCAATACAGCTTTGCCTACTGCTGGTCGCTACTCGGGGAGCGGTGGTTTCAGAGGAGCTTTAGTTATTGAACCTGAGCCTGGAATCTACGACAATGTAGTCTGCATAGACTTCAAGAGGCAGTACCCAATGATAATCAGAGGGATGAACATAAGCCCTGAGACTTTTGCAGGAGTGGAATACAAAGACCCTGGAAATTTCGCTAAGAGGATGCTCAGGAAAGGTTATTGTGTAGCTTACAATGAGAGAGCAGCATACGCATTCAAGAGCAAGCCTAAAGGGATAATGGTGAAGCTTGTAGAATACTACTGGAAGCAGAGAGACCGCTTCGAGGAAGCTGCTCTAAGAGCTGCTAAAGCAGGGGACAGAGAAGCAGAGAAAATAGCTAAAAGGAAAGCATTCCAAACAAAGCAGATTCTGAATTCAGCATTTGGGGTTACAAGCTACTCAGCATTTAGGCTCTACAAAAGAGAGTCATGTGCTGCTATACCTTTCATGGCTAGAATAGGAAGTGAGAAGACTCTCAGTAAATTAAATAGCAGAGGATACAGAGTCCTCTATGGAGACACAGATTCAATGTTCTTTATCTCTTCGGAGGGCATTGAACAGCTTAAGCAGCTCATAGATGAAATCTCAGCAGAATTAAACAGGGAAGCTAAGGAGAAATGGAATGCTAAAAGAGATTTATTTGCTCTTGACTTGCAGAGAATCTACAAGAAGTTCATAGTCCTTACTAAGAAGAGATATGCAGGCTTGTACATGTGGGACTCAAAAGAAGGCTTCACTGAAGGCTTCGAGTGGAAAGGCTTAGAAGCCATAAGGAGTGACTCCAGCGTTCTTGAGCGTACTGCTCAAAGAGAAGTCATTACGATGCTTCTTAGAGAGAAACGTAAAGAGGAAATCCTTGAATATGTAAAAGGCGTACTCAGGAACATAGACAAGAGAGCTTATCCTCTCATAGAAGTAGGTTTCCCTGAGAAAATAGGCAAGCGCTTCAAGATGGCCAAAGGCAAAATAGTTGAGTATGGCTATGGCAATCGAGCTCCAGCAAACGTAAAGGCTGCATTCTACAGCAATTTGTACTTAGGCACTGATTACTCTTCTGGAGATAAGCCGATTAGACTACCAATAATACCTGGTAAACTATCAAGCTTTCCTAGGCGATTCACGATGGTTATCAAGTATTCCTCTCGGGAATACGAGTGTAAATGGATAGCCATAGATGAAAGCTTAGAGATACCGGAAGAAATAAAGAATGCTGTGGACTGGAACAAAATAAAAAGCAGGTTCCTGAACAAAATGTCTCCTTTGCTTAAGCTAGCAGGGATAGAAATAAGCGAGTTAGAGCCTAAAGAGAATTTGAACAGGTGGATTAAATGTGGCGAAGTGGACTAAGGAAGACGATGAAATACTCAGGAAATTGTACCCTACTTACGACATCGACGTTATCCTTGACGCTCTAGGAGGAAAATTCTCTTGGCATGCGGTCAGAATTCGAGCTTCTTTATTAGGCTTGAAGAGAATAGGGAGAGGTGGAAGCCGTGGAGAAAGCAAATATGAAGGAATGGCTTACTGCTCGAAATGCTCTAAGTGGATTCCTAAAGAGAAAGTTAAAAACTACCGCTGCCCTTACTGCGGCAGGAAAGTTAGGTTCCCAGGCCCACTCAGCTACAGGAGGAAGAGGAAATGGAGGAAAGAAAAGAAAGAATAAGCAAGACTGAATACTACTTGAGGATAGCAAGCATGGTGGCTATGCGCTCGACATGCTTAAAAGTAAAATTCGGTGCTATAATAGTAGACGATGACGGAGTGATACTGTCTACAGGATACAACGGCTCTGCTCGAGGTAGCTTCAACTGTGATGATTTAAACTATTGCTTACAGGAGCATTTGGGAAGCAGAGGCTTCTTTGACTACTGCATTGCAGTCCATGCAGAAGAGAATGCTGTAATAAATGCAGCCAGATCAGGAGCTAAAATCAAAGGAGCTACACTTTACTTGGCAGCTGCAGCAGATTCAACTCCTAAACAGATCGAGAGAGCTTATGGATGGTTAAACAAAGGGCCGTGCTTCCGCTGCAGAAGAATCTTAATAAATGCGGGAATCAAAGAAGTTGTAACGCCTTATAAGCGCTGGACTTTCAACGATTTGGTGAACTTAGAGAGGAAGTGGTTCGAGGATGCTTACAGAAAAGCAAGAGAAAGAGAGAGCAAAGAAGCTCTTTAAGAAATTGTACGGAAAGAAAGCTCCTCACTACAAAATTCTTAAGAAAGAACACCCTCTGCTGTTTGACATAATAATGAAATATTGGAATGGCTACAGAGCGTTCTTGAGATCTATAAAAGTTAAGCCTCCTAAGCCTACTCCTAAAGAGAAAGCATTCATAGAATTCTCGAGCCGCTGCGCTAAGCGCTACTATGAGAACGGAGAATGGAGCACATTCGAAAAAGAAATGAAGAATCTTATAGACAAAATATGCTTGGATTTAGGCTTAACTTACGTCCACAACTACAAGTATCCTTCTATGAAAGGCAAAGGCTACTATAAGTTTGACTTCTACTTCTTCCTAGGCAGCAAAGAACTTAAGGCTCGAATAGAGTGTGACGGAGTATTCCACAGGATAGGCAACACTGCAGAGAGAGACAAAATCATAGATGACTATTTAAGAAGCAAAGGAATAGAAACTCTGAGGATAACGATCAAAGATGACCCGAACAAGCATGCTGTAAAAATACTGGCTTTCCTTCTTAAGAGGATAGGTGATGCAAGTGAAATGGCTGCCTGAAGAAATAGAAGCTCTCAAAAAACTATATGGCAAAAAGAAAGTAAGGGAAATAGCTCGGCTTCTCCGGAGATCTCCTGACTCGATAGAGCATAAAGCAAGTGAGCTAGGCTTAAGGAGGCCAGGATATTGGAGCCAAGAAGAAATAGAAATCCTGAAGGAAAACTACACGTACAGCAGCAAAGAAAAGCTTCTTGAACTTTTACCCAAGAGAACTTGGCACGCCATCCAAAATAAAGCGAGGCAATTAGGCTTAAAAAGACGAACAAGGTTTAAAAACGAGCAAGACTTTAAAGAGTATTTAGAATCTTTAAGAAAAGTGGTGGAATTTTAATGCTAAAATTAACTCATGAATACAAGCGTATTGTAGCTTTGATTTCTGACTTGCACGTTGGAAGCCGCTTTGCATTGTGGCCCGAAGACTATACAAGCCCTTTCGACAAGTCTAATATTTCAGCTATGATGAATCCTGGGCAAAAGAAAATCTTGAGCTACTGGAAAGACTTCGTTAAGACCTGCATGGACTTCAAAGTTGACAGCATATTCTTGGTAGGCGATGCAACTGCAGGCTACAACCCCAAAGAATACGGAATGTACATGATGACCACCGACATAGAAGAGCAAATAGACGCTACTGTAAGGCTTTTGGAGCCTCTCTGCAAAGGCAGAAAGCTTGCAGTTTGGAGAGGAACGCCTTACCATGAATCTTTAGCAACGAACATTAAGATACACAAGACAATAGCTGAACGTTTAGATGGAACCTACTTCGATGCTGTAACCAATATAAAGCTTGTTCCTTCTAAGAGAGTAGCCAATGTAGCTCATAAAAGCACTGGAGCAGTCATGTATCCTGAGACAGCTATGGGCCGAGACATGCTGACTCTCAAGGAAGCTGAAGCTTTAGGCTATTTGCCTACTAAGATAGACGTTATAATTAGAGCTCACAGGCATAAATGGTGCCACATACACAAGAGAGGAATACATTTTATTCAGCTTCCTTGCTGGCAAGCCTTCATCCCTTGGTACGGAGCTGTGCGCTGGTACACTAGGATGCAGCCTGATTTAGGCGGAGCCATAATGCTCATAGACAGCAAGGACAGAATCAGAGTGTTTCACTTCCTTTATCCTGCTGTTCACATATCAGACAGGGCTGTAAAGTTTTAAGGAGGTGAGAATTTGAAGGAAATAATTGCTAAAGTATTCACGGTGCTCTTCTGGCTTTGCGTCGGTATTTTAGTTCACGATTATGCTCATGCTCTCTGGCAAATCGGCGGCATACAGGAAGTCTTAAGCTTGCAAGGTGGCTGGGTAGCTCTGGCTTGCATGATAGTTCTCTGGATACTCCAAGGAAGCTTAGGCTTCCTAGCTTATGTGAATACAGCTAAATATCGAATACTAGAAGAAGTGTCAAAAGGAACTCTAGGAATTTTAGGAATCAACATTGCTACTTTAGGTATTACATTAGTAAAGGAAAACCTTGACGTACTATCAGTTGCTGTACTAGCTTCAGGAGTAGCTTTATTAATTGCATTCGCTTATTGGGTATCGAAGGAGATAGACATCCATGCAGCCTCGAAGAAAAATTAGAGAGCTAAGAAAGAAAATATTAACTGAAGGATGCAGCTTCGAAGAAGCCATCCTTGAAATACTCGATATCCTTGAGGAATTGGAGGTGATGAAGTGATGTCCACTTCCCTTGAAACTAACAATGCAGAACCTGAATTTAAAAACTACTCTGTTACGTATACATTCGAAGAGGAGATTTACTGCTGGAGATGCGGATTTAAATGTAAAAGCAGCTGGAATTACTGCCCAAAATGCGGAGCTGAATTATGCAAACGGTGATATAAATGAATGTAGATAAATTAGCTAAACAGCTTTTGAAATACCCAAATGTAACAGGCTACTCAAAGAAATTGAGGAAACGAATCAAAGACGGCAAAGTGGTCGAAGAATGGTGCATACAAGTCCATGTATCAAAGAAAGTCCCTCTTAAAGAGCTTAAGCTCAACGAAGTGATTCCTGCAGAAGTAGATGGTATCCCAGTTGACGTAGTAGACATAGGAGAATTGAAAGCTTTATCTGTAGACAAAACCAAGAAATTTCGGCCGTTGCAGCCAGGAATAAGCATAGGCAATTATGCAATTACCGCAGGGACTTTAGGCAATTTTGTTCTAGGGACAAAGAAACCTTTCAAAAATGAAGTTTTCACTGCTTCGAATGCCCATGTCTTCTGCGACAATCCGAGCTTAGAGAAGCCTGAGGAGTTTGACATTATTCAACCTGGCAGGTACGACGGAGGAACACATAAAGACAAAGTAGGAGAGTACGTATGGCATCAAAGAATTAAGCCTTTAGGCTTTGAATCTTCATGCCCAATGTTGACTTCTACTGTTAAAGCAGTGAACTGGTTGTTAAAGAAGCTAAAAAGGAAAAGCAGAATTTCAGTGCATACAGAAGAAGCTAACTACATCGACTTCGCTGTTGCTTCAATAGATGTTCCTTACACGTTCAAGCATGCAGACAAAGTCTTCGACAGCTTATATGAGTGCATAGGCTACGGCTTCGCTGGGAGCGACAAAGTAAGCTTGGTTTGCAAGGGCAAATACGTTGAGCAAGAAGGCTTCTTGTATCTGAATCATGAAGGACAGCCTAAGCATTATGCTCAAGGTTTCATAGGAGACACTGTCGAAAAATCGAGCAGGAACTGCTGGGCTCAAGCTGAAATAATAGACGACAGCGCTTACGAAGTGGTAAATTATGGAAGCTTCTACGCTGCTTTCGACGATGTGATAATAACTTCAAAGCTTTTGGATCCAGGATGCAGCGGCTCTGCAGTCTACAGGAAAATCACAGAGGGAAGCTTGTGGAATCCGACGTAATTATCCCAGATTGCCGAGGCAAAGAATTCCTCGTATGCAAGCGCAAAGGAGGTGATTACGAACTTAGATTCATAAATAAAAAAGGCGAAACTGTTTTTGTGTTCTGGTTCGCTGTTAAGCCTCCTGCTTCTCAGAACAGCAAAATTATTTCTGCATTGCTCAAGATAATTTCTAATTTAGCTTTGAGGCAAACATCTAATTCTTAACTGAATTGGATAATCAGTTCTACAGCATGAGCTAACTTAAAGAGAAAGTAGGAGACAGTCAGACTGGGATTCTGTCTCCTTTCTTGATGCTCCTCGACTTGATTTTTATTTGCTTTCTTGTCTCCCATATTGACTTTAATGTTCGCTTCACTTCGTCGTCTGACGTTGCTTTGTTGAAGTTCACTTGTGTTGTCGAGCCATCTGGAAACTTCACTTTCACATACAAACCAACATCGCTTTCCCATACATCTAGTATTTCAATATTCTCTTCTTTCTTTGCCAAATTACCCACCTCCTTTTTATTTATGACGAATACACCTTATGTTTGTGTTTAGGATCGTCCACGCTGTGCGAATGCCCAGGGTCATCCACATCGTGTGCATGACCAGGGTCTGACACAGAATGCGAGTGCTGCGGGTCTGTCACCGGATGGTCGTGACCTGTGTCAGTGGTTGTATGTGTGTGCCCAGAGTCTGACACTCCATGTCCATGGCCTGGGTCTGATACCGGGTGGTCATGTTGTGGGTCGTTTACGCCGTGCTGATGTCCAGAGCCTGCATTCGGCTCTGTTATGCTATGGTCATGCCCACTATCTGTCACACTGTGTACATGGCCTGGGTCCGACACTGTATGGCCGTGCTGAGGGTCGTAGACGCCGTGTTGGTGCCCATAGCCTTCATTGACACCGTGGTAGTGTCCACTATCCGTCGTACTGTGCGAGTGCTTAGGGTCATTGACGCTGTGGCCATGCCCAGGGTCGTCTATGCCGTGTGAGTGTCCTTGCCCAGCATTGGGTTCTGTGACGCCGTGTGAGTGTGCTGTCTCATCTGTTGGATGGCTATGCCCTGTGCCTTCATTTGTCGAGTGTGAGTGGCTTGGGTCGTTCACGCTATGGTTGTGTCCTTGGCCACTGTTAGGTTCTGTGACACCGTGTGCATGGGAAGTGCCTGTAATTGCATGTGAATGCTTCTTGAACTGGTACCAGTACACGTCGCATCCAAGGTAGCTCCATTGGCCATCGTCAGCAATTGCATCCACGGCAATTGTCTTGCCACTCAAATTTTCTGGGAGCATCACATAGTGGTTCCAGTATTCAATTTTGCCGTCCCGTATTCTAAATCTGAACTGCTGACTCAATGCACCTCCAACATACAGATATGCACTGCCATTCATCCAGCCACCAGCAGGCTGAGAATAACCTTGATATATCCGCACACGAATTAAACATAAGTTTATCGCATTTGACACAGTCGGCACAGTTCCTGAACAAATTTCGGTCGGAGGGGCAGTATCGCCAACGTGCTTGTTAGACGCACCTGTTATGTAGCCATATTGTCTGTCCATATAACCAGACAGGGCTGTGGCTCCAGTTGTGTTCGAGTTGACTGACACATCAGAAGTGTTCTTGACAACCGTCAAGCCAGTGGACGTGCTTATCACTGTCAATCCAGTTGTCGCTTGAGTAACGACGATGCCAGTCTCCGTGCCTTGAATCGTGATGCCAGTTCCACTCAACTGAATGCTCTCACCTGTGTAGTTGTTGATGACCGTCACTGAAGTTCCACGTTTGTTAATTATCAGCCCTGTTGTTGCTGTGTTTATGGTTATGCCTGTAGTTGAGTACGAAACTGAAATGTCAGTTCCGCTTAACTGTACAGACAAGCCAGTCGAAGCATTCTGAATTGACACACCAGTCGTGTTTCCATTAATCGTTATGCCAGTGGGCGAGTATGAAACTGAAATGTCAGTGCCACTCAAATCCACAGACAATCCAGTTGAAGCATCATATATCGACACGCCAGTCGTATTTCCATTTATTGTGATGCCTGTAGCGCTTTCATTTACAGTCAAGCCTGTTCCTTGCACATTAATTGTCAGCCCTGTGGCTGTATCGACAAGCACTATTCCAGTGCTGACCGAAAGCACCGTCACATCAGTAGACTCATACACTGTGTCGGCAAGCTCCCAAGCCGTGCCATTATCGTAGTACCACTCACCTGTGTCGGTTGCATGGAACAGCCTCCCTTTCTCACCTGCTGGTGGCCGATTTGCAAGTTCATCTTCTATAATGATTGTTGCTTCCAAGTATATTCCGTATTCCTCGTATTTCTTGAACCAGTTAAGTTCTTGATCCACTGTTTTAACTTTCTTTTCAACTTCAATTTTCACTTTGTCAATAGTTTTAGTTATAGCTAGAACTCGGTAAGTGACTTCTCCTTCCCAGCCTAATTCAGGTTTATTGAGCTTAACAGTGTCTCCAGGGTAAAGATTGTAGCCTTGGATCACTTTTAGAGGCAAAGTTACTCCGCTGGATTCTGTGTTTAATTCATCAAGCTTCTTTTGAGCCAATGTGTTCAAAGTGTCAATATCCATTGCTCCCTTCTCTGTGAATACAGCTATATTGTCTCCTGTTCCAGCGCTGCCTTCAATGTAGTTACCGTCTTTGTCCACACTCCGAATAATAACTTTGGTTATCTTTTGGCTCCTGTCCACAGTTCGTTTAGGCCACTCAAGAGGCTCAACAGAAATGTTTGTGTGCTCTTGTCTGGTCCCTATATTGAATCTAGGGTTGAGTGAAGCATCCCAGTCTGCCCAGAAATCTTTGTTTACAGCGTCAGCTAAGAATTGTGCTGCTTTCAAGCAGTTACTCCTTACAAAGCGAACAGAAACAGTTCCAGATGGGCACTCTCCTTTCTGAACTCCAGCTTCATCGCAAATAGCTTGAAGCACATTAGATATTGTCTCTCCTACATATTCAACTTGATGAGATGAGCTTGACGGTATAATTTTAGAATCCATTTTAACGTAAGCTTCAGGGTAAGCAAAGCAAACCAATAAGTCTTCATTGTATTCTGCTCCTACCAATAAGCCTTCAAAAACTGCTTCGCTGCCGTAGAGGATCCTTATTTTCTTATCTGAAGAAACAAAAGTTCTGTTGCTGCTTGTATTAGGCAGAATGAACAAGCATTCTTCATGCCCATTCAGCTCTTGGTGTATCTTCTTGAATACTGCATCACTTTTCTCGATCCATTCTGTTCCTGTATAATATTCTATTTTCCACATTATTCCATCACGTGATGCTCTGATCCCTTATAGAATTCCATCTTGTACGTGTAAACATTTGGATATCCACCTATCTTCCTGTATAGGAAAGAAGCCAGAATCCATGCACCATTTATGTTGCTTTCAAGTTCAGAAATGGTCACTTCTTTGTAGACTCTACTTAGCATAGGAGAAATATACGTTGAAATCAAATAAGAAGCTGTCTTGCCTTTTTCATATAGTAAGCCTTCCAGAGTCAGTACGTCTGGTTTCTTCCCGTAGCTAAGCAGCATAGCTTTACTACCAGGCTTAGTTAATGATTTAGTTATACTTGTAGATTTTAGCACTATGCTTTTAGGGTTTCTAGGCCAAGTTATTACTGTTGAATCCCAGCTAAACTTCATTAAAACCTCCTCCTTCTTGAAGCTTCAGCTACAGCTTTGCTTACGTCATCTATGAGCTCTTCTTTGTCCACATCTGAAGCTAAGCGTTCAACGTTAAATGTAACGTAAACGACTGAATAGCTTGAGCTGCTTTCAATTCCTCTCGATGCTGTGCCAACAGGACTTTTAATAGTTCTAAGTTCTCCGCCTAATTCAAATGTTTCCCCTGTAGTTTTGGCTATTTCTTTGTTGAAGTCCCTCAGAGCTTTAGTCATTTTTACTACATGAGGAGTAGCATGCTTAAAGCACAAGCCCATAAGAGCATTTGCAACTCCTCCTAGGAAGTCAGCTACTCCGCCTAAAACATTGTTTATAGTCTCCAATGCTCCAACAAACCAATCTAAGACAGGTTTCAAAGCATTCCAGATGATTCCTGCAACCCACTCGATAGCTCTCTTTACCGCCATGAAAATCTCATACAGCCTTTCGAGCATAGGCATTATTATAGGTGAAAGAACGTCCCAGAGCTTCTGGAAGCCTATGATAAGCCCAGCAACTAAGATTCTGATAAGCTCATAGACTATTCTTCCTATGTTATAGAAGAATTCTCCTATCTCTTGAAGCACAGGCATTATAGGCTGCAAAGCAGATATTAAGCCTTCCCATACTCCTTGAAAGAATGCTACTATTTCGCCCCAATGCTGAATAATTAAGATTATTCCAATAATTGCTCCTGCAACAGCTGCTATAACAGGCAACAGCGGAGTCAAAGCTCCTAGCAAGCCTCCTAATGTTCCTATAAGCCCAGTTCCAGTGGTAGCTGCAAGCATGCTGTTCATAGCTACAAGCTGCAAAATAGAACCTAGGCCTGTAAGTATTGGGCTTAACATGTAAGCTGCAGTTCCTACAGCAATCATTAGAGGTGCAAAAGGCATGAGGAAGCCTATGATTTTAGCAGCTAAAGGAATCAAAGGCTGCAAAGCTTTAATCAAGCTTAGAATCATAGGAACTGCCACACGTACACCATCTACGAAAGCTTTAATGAATTCCGGGCCTACATCTCTGAGAATCGACATTACTGTAGGAACAACGTCTCGAGCAAAGTCAGTTAATACAGGAATAACTTTATCTTTTACACTTTCCCAGACTTCGTAGAGAGCATCTACAAGCTGGTTAACATAAGGAAGCAAAGGCTCTATAGCTTCAGCTGCTATCAGAGCTATAGTGGCTTGCAGATTCTGCATAGTTCCTTGAACTGCTATTCCGGCTTCAGAGACTTTCCCTATAGCTTCTTCCAAGCGTCCTTGAGATTCAGCTGTAAGCAGGCCTGAAGCATAAAGTAAGCCCATAGCTGAAGCTGCAGCTTCTACGGATTGCTCCCAGCGCAGCAAAGTCCCTAAGCCTTTCCTTATAGGCCTGAGCATCCAGTTAAGCAGTATCCTCCCTACAACTATAGTCCTGAAAGCAAACCAGCCTAGGCGGTAGCCTGCACGAGTTAAAGCTCTGCCTAAGCGTCCAACTCTCTGGCTTAGCGTTACATGGCTTTTAGCTGCTCTGGCTTCATCTTCGGTTAGTCTCCTAATTACCTCAGAGAAGAATTGATGGCTCCTCGTAGACGGAACAAGCCTTGCTTTCTCCTCAGCAAATAATTGCTTGGCTATGTTCAGAGCTTTCTCTAAACGCTCTTTGTCGGTTATCACTTCTTTAATTCTTCTAGAAGCATTCCCATAGACTCCTATCAAGCTTCTCAGTTTGTCCTCTACTCTGCTGGCTACTCCAGGATGCTTCTCGAGCCATTCGAGTATCAGCTGTATTCTAGCTTCTCTAGCTGACATTTCTTAGCCCATAGTCTCCTTCTTTTCCTCTTAATCTCCTCTTTTAAGCTTTCAGGCTCCTCCTCTTCAGCTGTTATTTGAGCTATTATAGCAGCATCTAAGAGCAAATTCTCCAGTGGAGACTCGTTGATTTCCAAGAGCTCAGTTGGCCTTTTTCCTATCCTTAGAGCGAGAGCCCCGGCCAATTGAGCCAGAGGATTCTCTGCGAAATTTCTGCCGTTTCTTTATGCCTTTAGCAGTTAAACCGTTGAATTCCAGTATCTCTTCGAACAAAGCTACTAAGTCTTCTATCTCCAAGTCGTCTATGCACAAGCATTTCGGGCATTCTTCGTGCTTTTTCTCAAGTTTAATTTTAGGCTTCACTACGCAAGCCGGTATCACTATGTCTATAAGCTCTGGAAGCTTCTCTCTCACATTTATTGTGCTCAGAGCTTCATTTATGTTCTCCAAGTCCACGTCTTCTGGAAGCTCAAGCAAGCCTGCAAGCTGTAGTGCTGCTTTAGGGGGAATCTTCCTTATTACGAAGACCGGATGCTCGCCTGTAGCAGTTATGGAGGGCAGAGTCACTTTCTTTACTTTTCCAGCTAAGTATTCTTCAGCTGTTGTGTACTCCAATTTGTTCACCTCTAGTAAGCAGAATCTTTGTTGTACAAAGTTATTTTATTGTTCGAGTCGTGCAATACTTCGAGAACTAAGCGCTGAGTCAATCTGTCTCGTCTACTCACCGAAGCGGGGTTCTCCTTGACTACGCATTTAGGCAAGCTTATTGCAAGCTCATAGTTAGGCTTGTCTGTAATCTCTGTAGGAGCACCAGTCAAAGTTATAGTCACGTCGAATTCTTTCTCTTCGTCTGCAGGCTCTGTATCGCTGCTCTCTGCAGCCCAGAAATTCTTTCTTGCAGCCCAAGACTTCCACTTCAAATCGAATTCCAGAGTCCATTCTGAACTTTCAAAGTAGATCTCAGGCAGTTTCCTGCTTCCAGCTTCATGTATGTCGTCGGGTCGGCTATGTGCAATTTGGAATCTAAAAGCTTCGATGTTGCTTACTGTCAAACCACCTGAGCTGGTTATGCTGGCATCGTGGAACACAAACGGGCGTACAGAATCTAAAGTTAGCATTGAGGATTTCTCTACTTCTTTCTCCCATCGGTATTGGATTTCAGCTTCCAAAGTAACTCGCTCTCTAGCCGGAGCTTCCAGAGTCAAAGTCTTGATTAAGCAGCCTAAATACTGCAATGCTTTGTCTGAGATGTCTCTGTTGTCCTGGACAGTGAACGACTTGATGCTGCTTAAGTCCAAAGCAAATTCATGCTGGTACATCTCTGATGAGCCTACTTGACTCGTAGCTACTGAGCCTAGAGCCCACTTAAGGAAATAGCCTATGGCATGAGGTCTGGCATATTGCACTATTCTCCCTGTCCCTACAAATGGGCCTAAGATTGATATTGGCTTCATTACGTATGCTGATTCTAAGTCTATTAGTCTCCCTTGGTCTGGAGTAAAGTCTAAATCTATGTAAGACAAGCTTTTGTCCATTTCAGCTGGTGCTGTGCCGTATGTGCTTTCTTCTCCTATGTCTATCCATCTGGCTGACATTACTTCTCCTTCTCCTCCTTGCTTTTAATTTTGATATGTCCACTTTTAGACATATTCAGTATAGCTTCGCAGATTACTTCGCTCTCATTGACCGGCTTATCAGGGAAGCCTCTCTCCTTCATTATATTCTGCAAAGCTTTCCAAGCTTCTTCACTTAGGGCTATTACTCTCTGATATGTTCTCTTGCTCATGTTCATCACCACTGAGCTTTTATTGTGAGCCGGATCATAGCATTGTAGTAAACGAAGGTTTCAGCTGCTCCGAATGTGTAGATTATTTGGTTAACAGCTAAGTCTTCCCAGACTCCAGGATTGTAAGAATTCTCATCAAGCTTGTCTTCTACCAAGCCAACCAAGGATATGAAGCTTTCGATTTCCACTTCAGCATTGCTTTGAATGTCTGCTTTAACTCTGACTAGCAAGTTAAACTCTAAATTATGTAGATTCTCAGCTGTACTCTCCGGAGCTATAACGTCTCGCCTCAAGTGCACTAAAATGCTTCTGTTGTAAGGCAAATGCTTTCTGTAGCCTTTGAAAACATGCTCCTCGAATTCGTCGATTTCCTTGAGCTTTGTTACTAAAGCATCTAGAATAGCGTTTTTACTCTCTCCGCTCCCCAACTTACTCACCGACTCACGTATAGAATTCAGAGCCAGAATTATTAAAACTTTTCTAAATCCAGAGGACTTTGGCTCGAGCAGGCCTAGGGAAGAACTTCTTCTCTATCTCTGAGATTTCCTCTTTCCATCTTCTCAGAGTTTCAGAAATCTGAGTATTAACAAAAGTTTGGAAGTCTCCTCCTACAAAAGAGCCTAAACGAGCAGGCTCGCCGCTTTCTACTGCAGCTTCCAAAACTCTCATTCCCACTTTAAGTGTAGCATAACGATTCAAAATCTCTTGGGGAAGATTCCAGCCGTATGAGTATGAAGCTTTCAAAGAAGCTGGGCCTGTCTTCAAAGGGACACCGCTGTAGATAAAGAATGCTACTCCATGCTCCTGTCCGGCTCTCCCTTTAATAGTCAAAACCATGAAGTCGCTGTCTGCACTTTCATCCCAGCCTGCATAATAGCCTCTAATCAGCTCTTTCCATTCTGGAGTGTCAGCGAGGGAGCTTGTCCTCCTGTACAAAGTTACGGTTTTTCCTGGTATAATAGGATAATATTGATTTTCCTGGATAGGTATTACAACTCCTTTCCTGAGCTGCTCAGGGTTGATTCCTTTACATAGCATTTTGAATCTGGTTAATGGACGTAAGCCTATCCTTATTTTAGGAACACTCAAGTAAACGTTGCTGGCTGAGTATCCGTCTCCAGGATTAGCATTGTCATCCCAGCCTAACTTTTTCGAGTCTATTTCTTTGTCAACTTCTTCTATCCAGCTGTCAACTTGCTGAGATGAAGGCCTCGTAGAATCAGTGATTTCCATCTGAGCAAGATCCTCAATTTTCTTCTCGTCAGTGTATTTGCCCATTAGGCTTCACCTAAATCAATTTCTTCTAAGAGCCAATCATACATGTTGTCATAGACGTAATTCATTGTGTTCTCTAAGAAGTCGTAGCCCATAAAGCCTGGATGGTGGACTCGAGCTTTGACAACCCACTTTCCTTCTTTAAAGAAAGCCAAAGCTCTCTTGTTCTTTGGGTAAATGTAATGTGGTCGAGCTCCGTCATTCACTATTCGAGCATAAGGAGCGTCAGCGATTATCTTCCTTGCATCAGGTAAACTCTCAACTTTAATAGATCTTCTTAATCTCCCTGTTTTCTTAGGCACAAGCTTTTTCATTTTCTGCTCTGCATGCTTAGCTAAATTGTCTAAAACTCGGTTGGGCCAGTGTATTCGAGCTATACGGCTTACCCTCTCGATTAACAAAATTGCTTCATATAAGCCTTTTACTTCTACTCTGACTGACATTAATGCCTCTTCCTGTTCACTGCTAAGTCTACAACTGCAGAGCCGTCTCCGCTTCCGTCGTAAGTCACTTTAATAGCATCCCAGCACTCAACGATGTCTTCAGGCTCCAACAAGCCTGTAGAAGTGAACTGCTGAGTGCTCCCTATCTGCTTCCACACAGGGCTTGAAGCATCAGCGTCGTAAGTTCCATAGACTTTTATGTTCACTGTGTAAGTTCCAGTGATTGTCACCTTTCCAAAGACTGTTATTCTGGCATAATTGAGAACTCGAGCTATTATAGCAGTTGTTTCGTTGACTGTGCCGCTAATGCTTTTAGTTACTCTTTCTTTTTTGCCTACAGCCAATTAAGACACCACAAGATGTAGTATTAAAGCAAGAACGCTTAAAAACGTTCCTGCTCCCAAGAGGGTTTGAAGCCAGTAGCCTCTCTTAAGCCATTTCATTTCAGTTTCTACTTTGGTGAGCCTGTTGTTCAGCGTTACAGCCCAGCTTGGCATGGGATTATTCTTCTTTTTTTCTTCGCTCAATTAAAGCACCAGCAATATGTCCTCTTTTAGACATATCATTCATGACCAAATGCAAACCAGTAACCGTCTTCTCCTTGAGCAGTCACAATAGTAACAGCGCTGCCGTCGCAAGGCAAAGTTTCATTGACTACAGGAGCATCAGAAACAACTGAGTTTCCTTTATGCTGCAAGACAATGAATTCGCAGACTTTCAAGCCTGTATTTATGTCCCCTCCACTGTCAGTAGCTCCATTGGTGAATGTGCCCCAAGTGACTACTTTATTGCCGAAGACAGTTCTGCCCAAGATGGTTGAACTAAATGCCATTTACACTCCTCCTCTATTTAATTGGGAAGATCATCGGCTTAAGCCTCCCAATTCAAGTTTACTTTATGTCTCGGAGCTTTCCTTGGACGTTGAACCTGTAGCAGATAAGCTCGCCTACAGTCAAGTATGCTCCTTCGATTCTCAGCTTGTCTTGAGCTACATAGCTCGTATAGTCTCTCTTAGTCTCCATGTACCTTGTTGGAGCAGCAACCTTAAAGGACAAGTACTCAGTGTCCAAGAACATTGCTTTGCTTATGGTGTCACCGTAGCTCGAATCAGTGCATCTCATAGCTGCAGTCGTAATTATAGGTATTCCTCTGAAAGTGGCTACGCTGAATCCTGCTTCGACTCCTGCAGCTATGCCTCTTACTCCGCCGTATTGAGGCATAACCTTGGCTTCTCCTATGAATCTGCGCTCAGGCTCCAAAATCTCTGATAAAGCAGTGACAAAGTCTGCTCCTGTAAGTATCACATCAGGCTTTCCTCCAGCTTCAATGATCGTCCTCCAGACTTCCTCGATGGCCCATAAAGTTAAGTCGCCATCGGTGCCTAGAGTTCCCCCAGGAGCTTTCACTACAGCATCGTATGTAGTTCCTGAATCTCTGTCGATGTCTAAGATTCCGTATTTCTTCCATGGATCATAGAAATGATCGTGGCTTCCTCCTACAGCATCTTCTTCTGCATCGCTAGCTATGATTCTGTCCAGAGTTTCAAAGTTGTCGGTCCCAGCCCAATTTCCAGAAGCATTCCCAGCTAAATACTCAACGGACTGAACAAGCATTGTGTTTATTATGGCAGCGTGCTCCTTGCCCAGTTCCTCTCTCATGAGAGGAATAATCTCTACTGAATCGTCTATGCTAGACATAAACTCATAGATTTCTTCAGTGCCCCATGTATGTATGACTTCTTTAGGCTGAGTAGCATTCACTACTATAGTAGGAGCTATAGTGTCAGGCAGAGCTCCTCCTCGTGAAATGCCTCCAGCTAATTCAGCTCCAGAGTGAGCCCAAGATTGTCCAGCAGCAGTCAAGAGCCTCCAACCGCTTTGCTTCCAGACTTCTTTAGGCAGGATAGCAAAGACGTTTTTCTCGTAGTTAAGGAAGCTCCAGACTTTGCGGCCAAAGAGAGGCTGAACCCAGTCAGGAGCAGTTGTGTAAGCTGGAGTAGCAGGAGTAACGTCAGCATCCGCTTTCCTTATTATAGGCGAGCCGTAGAATTTTCTCTCTAGCTCTCGTAATTCTCTGAGATTCTTTTCAGGATCGTCTATACGCTCTTGTACGTGCACCATCATAACTCACCTTTCCTTATCTTCGAGAAAGGAATCTTGTACAGTTCCTCTAATGGTATGTCCATCAAGCTTTTCTTGACTTCCTTGGCAGGAGCAACAGACTTCTTCACTTCGGTTGTTCCTCCTAAGCGCTTGTTCAAAGCATCTTCTATAGCTCTCTCAATCATTCCTTTGAGGTCTTTCTCGGGGTAAGGCTCTTTGTACGGCTTCTCTTCTTCCTCTTCTTCGTCTTTAGGTTTCTTAGCTTTCTCTTCTTCTTCAGGTTCTTTGTATGCCTTGGGTTTTTTCTTTTCTGGATATGGCTCTTTGTAAGCTTTAGGCTTTTTCTTCGCTTTCTCTTCTAAGTCTTCATCTTCACTTTTCTTAGCTTTAGCTTTGCATTCCTTAACGCATTCCTTGAAGCTTTTGCCGCTCTTTAAGCATCTGGACATGCACTGTTGATATTCTCCTTTGATAATTCCTTTTTCAGCTAAAATCTCTAGAGCTTTCTCGAAATCGCTTGGTTCACCAGACTCTGCTTTCTCTTTGTAGGCTTTAGGCTTCTTGTAGGCTTTAGGTTTCTTTTTCTTCTCTGCTATTTGCTCTTCCAGAGCATCTAAGCGCTTGCCTAGATCTGCTACAAGCTCCAAGACTTTCTCCATGGTGATTTCTTCTTCGCTCAAATCTTCCACCTTTCTCACTATATATGGCGCTTTATCTACGGGAAGAGAGGCAACGCCACCTTTCCTCTCTTCTTCGGTTAGGAGCAAGCGTTCAGGATTGCTTTGCTTGCTCCGTAACAGTACCAAATCATACAAATCTAAATAATCAGTGTAAGAATACTCTCCTTCATCTGTTATCCACTCCATAGAATTCCAAATGTCCATTCTCCCTTTTCTCCTGAGCTCATTGTGAATTCTAGTTTGTATAGCTCTGCCTAGCCATTCCTGAGTAGTAGGAGCCTTAATGTCGTAGTCATGACCATAACCCAGTTCTGCATTTCTGCCCACTAATCTTACTATGCCTCTAGTAAGAACTATTCCGTCTGGCAATGCATCTAAAAGATTGTCTCTGAAAACATATCCTCCTTTCCTCAGTGCTTTCATAACTGTAAACAAACAAAGTTTATTAGCTGGTCGGTCTACAACGCTTATCTCATGAAGCTCAAGTTTGTCTATTCTATTGTAAGAGCGGCCGTTATGGACATACGTAGAAGCTAAAACTTCTCCAGCTATCGAGAAGCCTCTAAGCTTACCTTCCTGTATAAGCTTCCAAGTCTCCCTGCCTTTCTTGATATCTTGCCTTATTTCAGCTAGAATAAACAAGCCTTTATCGTCCACTCCAGACTTGTACTTTTTCCCTTGGGAATCAGTGTATTCAAGGAGAACTCGGCCCACAGGGATATTGGAATGCATAACGTGAACGTGAGCGTAATCTAAATCTTTAGTAAAATGCTCCCATGCTTCCTTCAGAGTCTCCAAGGGTATTTTGTCTCTCTGCTCATCAACTATGTCTACTGAAGCATAGCCTCCAATAACATGCTTCTCTTCATCTACTTTGCTTATTTCGCACCATAAGGAGAATGGAGCTTTGCACTGAGCTTGCATAGGATCACAGTTAATTCTATCATTGCTAGATTTATAAACTTTTCTTAGTCAAGCTAAATATTGCTGTATTGTCCAAACTTGTTTGGACTTATTTAGACTAAATTAAGTTTATTCGTACATATTTGTACATATACAGAATTATCCAAACAAGTTTATACAACTCATATCTCGAAGTTGCTTATTAAACACTTAGTTTATGAGAGTAATACATTAATATTTGAAGTTTCAAATGAAGCTTCGATAGAAATGCCTAAAAAAGTTACACTGCCCAAATGGCTTCTGAAACTTATGAGAACCAGAGACATGACTCTGGAGCAAGCGTACGATTTTGTAAAAAAGCACGGATTCAAAGTGAGCATAGGCTGGCTTTCAATGCACAAAGACTTGTGGAAGCCTAGGCGCAAGAGAGAGCTTGTATTCCGCGAAGAAGACAAGTATCTAGACAGCGATTTAGCTAAACGAATAATGCTGTTCAAAGGAAAGCACTTAGAAGACATGAGCGAGAAGAAGCACTTCACAGCTAAAGACTTAGAGAAATTCACAGAGAGGACTCCTGAAGCTTGTGCAGAATTCGCTAGGCAATGCTTAGTGTGGAAAGGTAAGCCCATTGAACTCCAGGACTACCAGCTTAAAATTATAGAAGGTTGGCTAGGTCCTAAACCTACAGTCTACCCTATAGGCAGAGGAGGAGGCAAAGACTTTACCCTAGCTGTTTTTCTAACATGGTATATGACTGTCAATCCTGGAACCAGAGCAATAGTGATATGCCCTGCTCAGAGGCAAGTAAAGACTTTTATCCATGAGAATTTAGCCTTATTGTTCCAGACTTCTGGTGTTCTTTATGACTCTATAGAGAAGTTCATAGAGGAAGAATTCAGATTAACCAATAGCTCTGTAGTTTTCACGTATGGAGCTACAAGCTTTATTAAAGGAAAGCACCACATTGACTTCATATTCTGTAATGAAGCAGCTGAAATCCCTGAGCATGTCTTTGAGAATGTTCTCTTACCTATGCTAGGCAGCCATGAAACTAAAGGCCATTTAAGCATTATAGGAGTTCCGGGTGGACAGCAAGGCTACTTTTGGAAAGCCTATCAAGACAGCAGCCCAGATATGGATGATCCTAAAGCTAAATTTTACAGGATACAGCTCCCTACAGAGGTTAACAAGTACTACAGCAGAGAGCAGCTTGAAATGAACAGGAGACTAATGAGCCACGATGTGTTCCTCCAAGAGCACATGGCTCAATTCTTAGATGTAGAAGGAGCTTTGTTTACTCAGCAAATTATAGAGATGATGAAGGAAGACTACGAAACCAGGTTCGGCATAGTAGACAGCAAGAAGCAATACTATGCTGGAATAGATTGGGGCAGAACAGGCTCTTACACAGTAGTAGTTATATTGTCTTATGATCCTAAAGAAAAGTTTGCTAGAGTAGAGTACATTCAAGGAATGCGCAAAGCTTTCCCTGAGCAATTAGCTTGGATCAAAGCTGCAGACAACATTTACGACTTTAAATGCTTAATGGTAGAGAGAATGGGCTTAGGCATTCCTCCCTCAGATGAATTAAGGAAAGACTTAGGATCAAGGAAAGTAAAGTACTTTATTCCCTCAGCTAAAATATGGTTCGATGCTTTTACTCACCTCAGAGATGCAGCTGTAAACAACAAGCTTGTTATACCAGCCAGCGAGTTAAAGCTCATATCCCAGCTCAGACTTCTAAGCTTCAAAATTAAAGGTGAGCATATCACTGTTAAATCAGAAGGCAAAGATGACTATGCTCAAGCTTTAGCTATAGCTTATTGGGCCATCAAGAAGCGCGGCCGAGCAGGAGTAGCCGGTAAGCTTTAGACATAATGATAATAAATATTCAAAGCTGTATTTTCATGGGCTGCACATGAAGCACTCATTAGCTCCTAGCTTAAAAGAGAAACCTTCAGAAGACGATTCTCTAAGAGCTAAAATAGTTAAGGTTATAGCGAAAGCTTTGGGCAAAGAGAATTTAATAAGCAAGCGACGCAGAAGTGCTATACCTCAATATGTTTGGGACACTGAGCCCAAGCTTAGACGTCCACGAGTAGACTACGTTACTCTGGTAGAGTGGGCCAGGAACAGCTGGGTTCTAAGGAGAGTTTTCAACGCTATAATCAGAGAATGCACAAGGAATTGGGGACACGTAGAGCCTAGATTCAGAATGAAATGCGAGAAATGCGGAACCGAATTCCAAAGTGTAGTTGATAAATGCCCAATATGCAAAGTTAAAAAGTACCTCAGAGAACCAAACCCGGCTCAAAAGAAGCGTTTAGAGCTCTTAACTACAAAGCCTTCCCCAGACCGTACTTTCTATGAATTCATAAGGTCAACACTGTTTTACTTGCTTGCTACAGACGATTTCTACTGGAGCATCGTGTACAAAAATATAGCTGAGAATGACAAGCCTAAGTACATAGCTGAAGAAGCGCACGTTGAGCATCCAGGCTACATATTCCCAATAGGAGATGAGCGAGGCTATCTAGGAGGCTACCAGTATTTCTGCCCCAAGTGCTACTACAGCGAGAAATACAAAGGCCAAGACTTGGTGTGGGACATAAGGCAGGAATCACCCAGAGTTCAAGAATCTAAGATTTTCAAGTGCCCTATATGCGGAGAAATAATGGTTCAAACTTGCTACGTTCAAGAAGTAGCTGGCAAAGTGGTAGCCAGATTCGGCAGAAATGAAATAGTTCACGGCTCAATGTCCAGATTGCCTCCAGAATTATTCGGCAACTCAAAGCTTATATCGCTAGTTAAAATCCTAGAAACTTTGAATGCTATAGATGACTACCAGCTTGAAGTGCACACAGAAGGAAAAATAGGCGGATTATTGGTATTTCCAGGCTTGGATCAAGACCGTGTAGGACAAATACTCCAAGACGTAAAAGCTGAGCGTGAAGAGCTTACTCAAAGAGATTTAGAGACCGGTGAATACGAATCTAAGAAGAGAACAGCTCTAATATTCGTAGGCTTAGAAGAAGGAGATAAGCCTGTAAAAATACCATTCATAGACGAAGAAGAAGCCAAGCAGACTCTAGAATACTACCAGCTCTACATGAATGCTGTAGACAGCGTGTATGGCTTAGACACTACTATAAGCACAAGGAAGAGAGGCTCAACCAGAGAAGTGAGAACTAAAATAGAAGTTAAGCGTGAAACAGCTCAAGAGTACCAGCGCTTAATAGAAGAGACTTTGAACAATGAATTACTGCCTTTATTTGGTATAACAGACTGGAAGTGGGTGTTTAACCCTCTAGAGTCTAAAGACAAACTCAGAGATGCAGAAGTTCTACACCAGACTATGGCTGCTGCAGTAACAGCCAGGAATGCAGGCTTCAACGTTAAATTCCAAGATGGAGTCTTGACTATATGGGGAGAAGCAGAAGCTCTAGAAGAGAATAAAAGCCGAGTAGGCTTACCCAATGTGGAGCCTGGAGTGGCTCCTAGGAGAGTAAGCAGAGAGTTTGTGACTCCAGTAGAGATATCGCCGTATACAGGAGAAGAAGTCTTAGCTTCAACGTTTTCAGAGAGGCTCTCGGAGCGCTTACTTGACATCTTAGAAGAAGCCAGACAAAGAAGCCATGAAGGCAAAGGCAAATTAAGCGATATACTCCACGATGCCAGAGCAAAGCTGTTCAGAGCACTAAGCAGAGCCAATCTCAGATTAGACAAGAAGGAAGCTCTCTACGCTAAATTCGACAAGCTCTTAACGGAGATTGTAAATAATGAGCACAGTTAGGTACCCGGTTAAGCGTGAGCACTGGAGAGAGCCTCCATACATATTGCCTAGCGGATTATGGGTTATACCTCAAGGCAGACGCTCGATAATGTGCGAAATGGGCTTCCACAAATTCGTTACTAAAACAGTCTTCGGTGTGCCATACTTGGTCTGCACCAGATGTGGCTATATAGCTCCTAAGCCTGTCTTAGAGCATACAGCAACTAAGAAAGAGCTTATAATTAAAATCCAAAAGGAAATGGACAAGCAGAAGCCTACTCTGCCTACTCACCCAATTAAGACAGATGAGCTTAAGCGAGCTAAAGAAAAACTCATAGAGAGAGTCTGGGAGGAATACCAAAGCAAATACAAGAGGAAGCGAGGCAAACTAATCAAAGTAGGTGAGAAGCGTTGATTAAAGTCCGCTTTGATGTTCCTCCATCTAGATTCCCAAAAGGAGACAAGGGAAATAAGCGCTTGTACTTTGAGTATATGCTTCTAAGGCACAGCTTTGCTCAGAAGCTTAAAGACCCTAAGAAAGGCCTCAAAGCCAGCTTAGAAGAGCATGCTAAATATTACATACTTATACTTGAGGAAATGAAGAGGAGAGGGCTTAAAATCCCAAAGCCTACTGGCCATCCTATAGAAAGGTATGCAAGGCAATTCAGCGATGTTGTCCCGGTTAAAAAGAATATGTCTGAATTAGGACATATCCTTAAAGCAAATGCAGTTTACTTAATTAGCCATGCAAAAGAAGTCTACAATGGAACAAAAACTCTCTGGGTGACAAAGAAGCCTTATCCAAACATGCTAAAGAAGCCTTTGTACTTAGCTGGAGACGGAAAAGTCTGGGGCAAAGTAATCTTGCTCAGCATCACTCCTATATCGCTAAAGGAATTCAAGGAGCTCAGAGCCTTGCATAGAGTAACAGAAGAAGAGAGGAAGAAGTGGTGGCCTAAAGCTAAGAAATTCTATGCTTACTCATTTAGATTCGAGAAATTCAAGGAGCCTTGGACTTTCCTAGGCTTGCCTAAAGGACCACAAGTCTTCTTTACTCTTACAGATAAAATGGTGAAGAAAAGCTCAAGCTCAATACATTTCGAATTTATAGGCACAAAAGGAGATGTAGAGTTTCCTCCTAAGCTTACATCTGGAGAGCCTTGCAGAGCAGATTGGTGCAAAGATCCAGTTAACCTAAAGAGGAAGCATTCAGGCTTGCTCATAGACAATTCAATACTCATAGACGGATGCGGCTTAGATTGGAAGGACAGCAAAATAAAGCCTAAAGCTGTTCTCTTGACTCATTTGCATCCAGACCATGCTGGAGCTCTCTGGGAAGGACAAGAGAGCTCGTTCAAAGAGTACTTAATCAAGAACAGGATTCCTATACATGTATGGAAAGGCTCCCTTGAAATCTCAAAGCCTGTTAAATCTTTAGATAAAAGATTAAGAGTGCTTAAGCATCAAAGCAGAAGCAGATTCACCGTTCAAGGGCACACTTTCCGCTTCTTCCCTGTCTACCACTCGAAGACTGCTCCATGTGCAGCCATTCTCATAGATGAGCGGATGCTCTACAACCCTGACTTTTTAGCCTGGAAAGGAGGCAATCCTTTCAAGGACTACAAGATTGACTTGTACATAGGAGACGGCTCATGCATGAAAGTGGACATTAAAAGGCCTGAGAAAGTAGGGCACATGTCAATGGTTAACCAAGTAAAAATGTGCAGCAAAGCAGGAGTAAAGCATGTAAAGTTCACTCATGTAGGCCACTTATACCAAACTCATGAGGAAGCCAAAGAGACTCTGAGAATCATAGCTAGGAGCAAAGGCTACTATGAAGACCCAGATAAAGTCTACATAGCTGAAGATGGAGACTACGGTGAATTATTGCCTGATGGCTCAATAAAGTGGAAAGGCAAAAGCATAGAGAAGAAGAGCTTCTACAAGCCTAACAAGCCTTACTGGAGAGAGTTTGAGCCTGAGAAAGTAGCTGATATACCAGGCTTCACCTTCCCTGCTAAAGTTGTAATGAAAATAGACGGAATGAGGATCCAAATAAACACTAAAGAGAAGACTTTGAGAAGCGAAGACGAAGGCTACCACAAAGAGAACAAGTTCAAGAAAATAATCAAAGAGCTTGACAAACTGCCTTACGACAGCATTTTCGACGCTGAAGGGATAATGGTCAGCGAAGATGGAGAACCCTTACACCGCACGAGCTTTATAGGCTACGTAAACGGCAAAGACTACGAGCCTGACAAAGAGGATAGATGCCGCTTTATGATATTCGATGTTTACCGCTACAAAGGTAAAGATGTAGTCAATCTTCCTTTCCAAGAGCGCCTAGAAATCTTGAAGAAAGTAAAGGATACAGAGCACTTTAAGATTCTTAGGGAAGGCAAACATTATAGAATTGTAAAGTCTAAGCTTGACTTAGTTAAAGCCATCAAGTGGGCTTCAGAATTGCCAGGCTCAGAAGGAGCAATGATAATATGGGACAAAAGAATAGAAACAGCCACAAATCAGAACAAAGCTTGGTGCAAACTCAAGAAATACAAAGAGATAGACTGCCTTGTAGTCGACAGGACGCATCCAAAGCACAAAGACACAGGAGAGGAAATCAAGACAGTCTGGAACTACATGATAGCTGCAGGCCCATATGAAGGCAGATGCGCTGAAATAGCCAAGAAGTATGCTCCCAAAGGGAAAGTTGTAATCAAAAGTGAAAGCAAAACATTGCCTGCAATGAAAGATTTCGATGAAGCCAAGGAGTCATTCCTGGAAGCTCAAGGAGTCATAGTTAAAGGGCAGAAAGTCTATGCTTATCTAGGAAGGACATTCAACACCAAGATTACTGCTCCTGTAGGAGGAATAATAAGAGTTGTTACACCAGAAGTCAACAAATACCCTATTCTGGATAAGAACGGCAAGGAGACAGGTTGCTACTACTACGGTGTTTTCCAGCCTCGAGTTGTCGAGTATGTCCACGAGAAAAATGTTCCTGATCGAATAGAAGTCCTAGACAGACTAGCTTCTCTGACTTTGCCTAGAGGAGTAAGCAAAGCTAAAACTTTGACCCATGAGGAGTATCTTAGAATCAGAGAAGAAGGAAGACCTCTCCCTCCAGAATACTACAAGTTTAAACCTCCATGTAATGGAAAGTGCAGAGGAGTAGTCCAGAGGCATTGGCCCACTGGCAAAATAGTGGAAGTCAAGAAAGGAAAAATATTAGCTCGAGAAGGCTACATAGCCAAAGCGTACTGGTGGGAAGGCAATGATTTGGTTGTAGAGTTTACAGGGCCAGAGGTAAAGAAAGAGTTCAACACAGACAGCATAATTCTGAAATTCAGAGATCACATAGACGTTAGATTAGAGAAGAACAAAGAGCTTATAGGCTTTACTGTTCATCCTCCGATTCCAGCAGGCAAGACTTCCTGGGATGTCTTCAAAGAAAGAATCGAAGAAGGAGAGAAGAGTCAAGTGACTGTGAAATATCCTCATCCTAAATCCTGGCTAACTTATGAAGGAGAACTTTTGTTCCCAACTTTGCATGGTGGGCATCGCTTGTCTGTAGCTAGGATAAAAATAATGGACAAATTCACTGTTAAATATGGTGTTCAAAGGAGAAATCTCCATGAATACTTCCTAGATGGAAACACTCTAAAAGGGCGCTTTGTTCTCAGAGTAATACTTTCTCCATCGACTAAGAAGCCTATATGGATTTTTGTTAGGCCTAAGAATGCTCAGTATCCTCTGAATCCTGTTGAGCACAAAGATGAAGGCTACGTAGATCTCATAAGGAATGACAAATTGACTCCTGAGATGGCTGAATCACCTAGAGAAGAGAAAGTTTTTGAAGCTGTAAGCTAGAGACTATAAACTTTTGAAGTTGCAAGTAAGAGTACTAGTGCCGCAACCTCAGCGAAACTCCGAGTTTAATTCTGCAAATAACTCCAGGCGCAATTTTGATTAACACCATCAGCAGCACTTAGAGTGCAATTCTCTCCTGTCTAGTTAAACTCTTGGTGTTATTTTAAATTCTGCTTTAAGTTTTACTTTAAGTGGTACAGTTAAACTAGTAATTTCCCTGCTAGGGTAATTTTAAATTTACCTGCTGGTGTAATCAGGACTTGTTCATACAAAAACTTAATTTATTTAAACAATTTGACTTGTCTAAATAGTCTAAACTAAAAATTTATATATACATTAAACCTCTTCCTACTTGGGAGAAAAAATGGAAAAACCAAATGTCATAGGAAAATACAACTTCGGTGTCACCAAAGAGCCACGCAAAAAATTAACACCGGCAGTCAGGCAGAAAATGCTGGCAAGAAAGCTCACCGACATTCAAAAAGCAGATGCAATCACACTGCTAAAGCACGGTTACACCGTTTGGGAAACCACCGAGATCATTCACGGTTTCCCCTTCGAGCACAACGACAAGAAGACCTGGGTGTTCTACGCTCGGATAAACTCTCTGAGGCACAAAGCAGGCTTAAACCCAGTGAAACTTGAGGTTACTCCTGAAACGACACGAATCATTAGCGAATTCGTCAAAAGATTCGGCGAAGCGAAACTAAAAACCATACTCTCAGCGCAACTCAAAGTTAAACCAAAAGCTTAACCTCAAATTTCACTCCCTCTTTTTTTTTGTTGCTTCAGCGGCTAAGAAGAGCCTAAGTTTTTTATAAAATTTTTAAGCCCTAGGATTTAAGCTTTTCTTTTGAGGCAAAATTTTAAAGTTCTGAGATTTTGTCCCTTTTTAAAAGCCGGTTTTTGTAGCAGCTTCTTTTTGTGTATATTTAAGCTCGGCTGTGTCAATGTTGG
>Ga0190354_1000005_pt1 | contig 42426 bp, 51 predicted proteins | sample 4872131213_MG_FD_163436 | JGI IMG/M metagenome (GOLD analysis project Ga0190354, IMG submission 163436) | Hydrothermal vent microbial mat bacterial communities from Southern Trench, Guaymas Basin, Mexico - 4872-13-12-13_MG | ecosystem: Environmental > Aquatic > Marine > Hydrothermal vents >...
ATTCTGCTCCACTTACCCCTCAACACGAACAAAAGAAGCTCTGACACTCCACCTGCTATGCCTCTGCTTATTGGGTCGCTGTAGTCTTTTAGGGCTGTCACTCCAGTTGTCTCTCCTAGTGCGCTAATTGTTGGAATAAGACCATACTTGCTTATTCGATGTCCAACTGTTGCGCCAGCCAATAGCTCAAAGCTCTTTCGGACTGGAGCCACTTCTTCTGGTGTTGCGCTTAAAATTTCCTTCAATTTGTATTCGGCATAGCTTTCAGCCATCTTCGCTCAACCTCCTAAACAATTAATTCTGGGCTGACAATTACTGGCGGACTTGCCATCCTTATTGGAACAACCTTCATTGCATAGTCGTTTGCCGCCTTAGCACATTGAATCAAGAATAGTGGCAAGCCTTCACGAACACGCTTCAAATATTCCTTAACAGCCACTTGACGTTGCTCAGGAGTCATTTCAGTCGAAATCGAACGATAAAGATATGGCATAATCAGTCGCATCCAATAGCTCCAATTCTGAACGCCCTTCGCAAATTCACTCTCCCAGACATCACCGCCCTTCAAAGCCTCAGTAGCCTTCGAACGCATCTTCGAAGCCGAACGCCCAATATCCAAACCCCTAACAATTCTACGCTTACCCACACCAACCACCGCTAACTAATTCTCGTTACTAAAAAACTTAACGGCTAACGGTTCTGGTAACTCTTCGGGAGATACCTTCCCCTCTTTTGCTTACCCAGCTTTTCCTCATCGCTTTAGGGCTTGTTAGGGCTGGGTTCACGGCTACATCTGAGGGGCGTTCGAGCCTGAACCGCAGGCTTACATCTGAAGCTTTAAGCAAGTTTAAACAGGCGGTTATATCTCTGTCCTCACGATGCCCACAGTTTAAACATTCAACCTGTCTGTTCGGGTATTCTTTAAGCTTAGACCCACATCTAGGACAGGTTGAGGATGTTCCTCCAGCCTTTTCAGGTTTAACTTTAACCCCAAACCATAAACACTTGTAGCCTATCATGTGGAGGAATTTTCTGAACCACCAGCTGTTAAGCCTGCGTTTGACCTTCTTTCCCTTAACGGAGACTTCTTGAATTTTTCCGTTGAACCTATTGAGCTTCTTAACACGCTTATTTACAGAGTCCCTTATGCCTTTAAGGTTCTCGTGAATCAGTCCATAGCCCTTCCCTTCACACCATTTAGCTATATTGGCTGAAACCTTGTGTAGCTCTGAGTCAACAAGGTTACGATAATTTCTTGAAAGTCTATTTAAAGACTTCCTTAAGATACGTCTATCCTTAGCATATTTTTGTTGGTTTTTCCGTTTTCTCCAGAAGTAGCCATAACCAGCCTTTTTAAGCCTTGAAAGGTCGTATCTTCTAACCTCACCGTCAGAGCTTACAGCTGTAACGTTATCCTCGTTTACGTCTACTGCTATCCATCCTTTAGGCTCTCTAACTTCAACTATTTTGGAATATGAAATATAGATGGCAGTAGGTGTGATGGTCATCGAACCAAGTTTAACTCCTTCTAGAACCTCTAAAGCTCTCTTATGGAGTGGAACATGAACGAACCGTCTAGGCTTAAGTGGGAAAACCAGTTCGTTACCTACGATTTTGAAGGCTTGATTTCCTAGTTTAGCTATAAACCTCCTAGCGTAGGGGCGTTTAACGCCTCTTTTTCTCCGTTTAGCCTTACGATAGTTCTTCAAGATGACCGTAGCGACCTCTATAGCTCCAAGCACATACCATGAATGATAACCATACTTCGCTAATTTATGGTAAACTTCATGCGAAATCTTAAACCTCGACGATAAGTTCTTCTCTAACCCCACATGGATGCAGTAGTTCACCATATCCCTAAAAACACTAAGTAGCTCGATAACTTCTTCTGGAGGGTTGCATGGAACCTTCACGCATTTCAACGCCTTAACTGTTTCCATTCGTCTAACACTCTTCTGATAACTTCGTCCATACTTCTAGCTTTGAAGTCAGCTTTAAGCTTTAAAAGTTCAGCCCAAACCTCATCGGAAACTTGAACACTCTTCATCTCTATAAAATTGTAATATTACAATTTTATAAATCTATCTCCCGAAGAGTTACCAGAACTCGGCTAACGAAATCTTAGCCAACCCAAAAACAAGGCAAACAAAACCTTAAACTGCACCAAAAACATACAAACCACCCCTCCCCCAACCCCCAAAAACGGAAAAGAAACCCCACCACATGGCTAATAAAATCTTTTCCGCCGCTCCATAAAAATACTCCTAACTAGAAGGTTTAGGCATGTCTATTCTGATGTAAAGTATATTGTTCCCACGGACGAGTATTGTTCCGTAGTTGGCCACCATTTCTCCGTTGACGTATTCTGTTGCTCCGTCAAGTATAAGGTTCATATGACCATCGCATTGAACCATTGTCCCACGGTATTCAACACCATTCTTCAAAACAACAGCTATATACGAATTTAACCGTTTTACTATGACATTTAACGGCTTTTTACTAGGCTCCATGCTCCAACCGCCATCACTTGCTACGGTATTCAGAGAAATTAACCCATATAAAACTTATGAACTAAAACTCTCTTAGTAAGGTTTCATTCTGTTTCAATTTTGTAAAAAACTTTTAGCCCCTTCAAAGTTTCATGAACCTTATTTGCTAATTCAAGGATATCTGTAAGATCTACGTTTTTCTTCCAGTCGTAAACGTGGTCATGGTAACCCTTCAAAGGCTTAAAACCTAAAGAACGAAGTCTGTCAACGACTTCAAGCGACTTGCGCCTTCGCTGTAGAACCAAATTGTTAAATATGTCTTCATACGATTCAGCTCCGAATTTCGGCTATAAAAATAGGAACAGAAATTAATTTTTTCGGTATAAAATCTAAATTTTATTCAATAAAACAGTGTTAATAGTCGCACTTAACGAGAGTTAAATGATCGAATAAAGTTCTTCTTAAGAATAAAAAGGAAATCTTTTTAAAAGCTTAAATGATTTCATGCAGTGGACGGCGAACCTTCCATGACCACGCAGATGGAAATTGCGAAAAAGGGAGAAATAACTCCTGAAATGCGCCTAGTAGCTAAAGAAGAGCAAATCTCAGAAGAAAAACTGAGAAAAAGAATAGCTGAAGGAACCGTGATAATAACCAAGAATGCTAAAAGAGAAAACGTGCATCCAATTGGCATAGGTAAAGGATTAAGGACTAAAGTTAACACCAACATCGGAACTTCACGAGACCTCTGCGATTTGAAATTGGAGCTAAAAAAGGCTGAAATAGCAATAAAATATGGAACAGACACCATAATGGATTTGAGCACAGGCGGAAACCTCGACGAGATAAGGAGAACCATCCTAGAAAAAGTAAGTGTTCCGGTTGGCACAGTTCCAATTTATCAAGCAGCGATTGAAGCTGCTCAAAAGAAGGGTTCAATAGTTTATATGACAGAAGACGACATTTTCAACACGATTGAACAACACGCCAAAGACGGCGTTGACTTCATAACGGTTCACTGCGGAATAACCAAAAAAATAGTTAAACGGATAGCAAAGCATCCACGTCTTATGGGAATAGTCAGCAGGGGCGGAACGTTCCTTGCAGTTTGGATGCTTTACAACAAGAAGGAAAACCCGCTCTATTCAAATTATGATTACCTTCTTGAAATAGCAAAGGAATACGATGTTACACTAAGCCTAGGAGATGCATTAAGGCCAGGCTGCATATTCGACTCAACAGATTGGGCTCAAATACAGGAACTCTTAACCGTAGGCGAACTCGTCGAAAGGGCAAGGGAAAGAAATGTTCAAGCAATGGTTGAAGGCCCTGGCCATCTGCCTCTAAACCATATTGAGGCCAACGTTCAGCTTGAAAAGGCAATCTGCAAAGATACACCCTTCTATGTTCTAGGGCCAATAGTAACCGAAATAGCGCCGGGATACGATCATATAGTTTCAGCAATAGGTGGTGCAATAGCCGGAATGGTCGGAGCAGACTTCCTATGCTACCTAACTCCAGCAGAACATTTAGCCTTACCAACAGTTGAGGATGTAAAGGAGGGAGTTATAGCAACAAGAATAGCTGCTCACGCCGCGGACATAGTTAAGTTAGGAGTGAAAGCATACAAAAAAGACCTTAAAATGGCAAAAGCAAGAGCGGAACTAAACTGGAAAGCCCAGTTTGAAAACGCTATAGATCCGGAAAAAGCTAGAAAAATTAGAAGTCGTGTGAAATTGAAGTCTCCGGAAACATGCTCAATGTGCTCAGAATTTTGCGCAATAAAACTATTAAAAGAGGCGTTAAAGACAAAGGCTGAATGTCTTTAGCGATCATCAACAATTAAATTTAAACAGTGATTAGAATAATACTTAGGAAAGTCATGCTATGAAATTGACCATAAAAGGCTTTGTAGATATAAGCCTAGTTGATTGGGACGGAAAAATATCGTCAGTAGTATTCCTCCCCAACTGCAACCTACGTTGCCCCTTCTGTCAAAACGCTAAACTTGTTCTGCATCCCGAGGAACTTCCAACAATAAGCTTCGAAGAAATAACAGAAAGATTGGCGAAAATGAAAAAATGGATAGATGGAGTAGTAATAACTGGCGGAGAACCAACACTTCACCTAGACTTACCGTTATTTTGTAGAAAACTGAAAGACTTAGGCTTTAAGGTTAAACTAGACACTAACGGCACGAGCTCTGGGGTTTTACAAAAATTAATCGAAGGAGAACTTATAGACTATGTAGCATTAGATGTTAAGGCTCCACTAAACGAACAGAAATATTCTGAAGCAACGGGAGTTAAAACTGAAAAACTACTTAAAGAAATAATTAATTCGATAAACCTTCTTCAAAACGGAAAAGTCGATTACGAATTTAGAACAACAGTTGTTCCGTCAATCCATACGAAGGAAAGCATAGAAGAAATTTGCAAGGCATTAAAGGGCTGTAAAAAATACGTTATACAAAACTTTAGACCTGGAGAAACTATAGACCCTAGATTCAATAAGGTTAAGCCTTTCTCCAGAGCTGAGCTGGAAGATTATGTTAAAATAGCCAGCAAATACATTTCAAACGTTATTCTAAGAACTTAATGACCTACATAAAAGTCAATTATCGACGTTTTCTCTTCCGGTTTCAGAATTTCTCTTTCAACAAGTTTTTCGAGGCCGGACAGTAGGAATTTCTTGAAATCTCGAGATTTCAAAACGTTAACTTTACTAGCTCTCTGTGCAACTTGATTTTCAAAATTTTTGTCACTTTGAATTCTTTCACTCAAAGAGGAAACAAGTAACGTTAAGGAGTCGAACCTTGGCTTAAGAATGGCGTTAATTCTCGCTTCTAATCCTCTCTTCAGCAAAGCTGTTTGTATTTTCTTCATCACACCCACAGAAGTTGATGCAAAAACTGGCGGAAACAGATGATATCTAAGTTTATTTTCAGACTCAAAGCAACTTATGTAAAAGGGCACGCAAATAACTGTTGGAGCTTCAACTTTTAACGGAAGCATAACTTGTTTAAGGTTAGACAAGTACATCTTTTTCTAGTCAATTAGCCATTCTATCTGAGTTGAAATTGTGTCTGTGAGAGCTAGAATCTCCTCAATTTTCTTCTTTTCTTGTTCAATTTTCAATTTGTAAACATTTTCCAGACTTGAAAGTTCTTTCTTTTTCTTATTTAATTTTTCTTCGTATTCTTTCTCTATTTTTTCAGTTATCTCCTTGATTTCCTCTGACAGTTTTTCTTGTATTTGCGTGTAAAGCTTTATTTTTCCCTTACATTCCGAAATTTTATTTTCTGCTTCCAAAGCAAGAAGTTTCCAACGTTTTGAATGTTCAAAGCTTTCCTCCTTCATGCTTTCTTTCATTCTTCTTTCGTATTCCCTCTTCTTTCTTTCCAGTTCATGAATTTCATTTTGCAACTTCATTTTCATGCTCAGCAACCTTTCAATTTCCCCTTCGAGAAAACTTCTGATCTTAGCGATTCTTTCCTCTTTTTCACTTGAAAGTTTCCTAGATTCCTTGTCTATGGAAGTTTTTAGTTCATAAATTTCTCTTTCAAAGTTATTTTGCATTTGAATTATGTTTCTGTTAATTTTGTTTTCAATTTTCTCTGTTTCTTCTTTGAGTGTTTCTAAAGCTAATTTTAACTTTTCAAGTTCGTCAGCTATCAGTTTTTCATGAGTGAAGAATTCTTGAGCTATTTCTTTTGCGTATTGTTTCTCTACTATGAGGGATAATTCTTCAGTTTTAGCCTTGCTCTCTTCCGTTTTTCCTCTCAAATAGCTTAGAATTGCGGAAAGAAAATTTTTGTCTCCAACAATTGTGTTGAAGGAGAATCTAGTTTCAGCCATAAACTCCTCGAAAGTTTTAGAATTAGCCCTTAAAATAATCTTGAAAAGTTCCGGGTTTCCTTCACAACTTTTTATTTGTTCAATAAATTTGTCTACGTCTGGAATAACCATGTAATTAACTGTGAAAATGTTTTGGCCCTAATCCGTCAAGTAGTAAGGTTTCATTTTCGCTTGGAATTGCCCAAAACGGATAATAAAGCTTTGAAATAAAAACAACCTTTTCTGGTGCACCGCCTAAAAGGCCGGGTTTTTTCTTTCTTTTTTCCTCTGTTAAACATGTTATCAAGGCTATCTCTAAGTCCCTATCAATTTGCTTTCCCTCAGGTTCCTCGACTGTGTAGGGAAGAACCTTCTTGGCATACATATTTTAACACCGACTAGAGATAATATAGAGTATGTTGTTTTATTTAAAAAGAAAAGCCATAACTCTATCCACGGTTTTCGGATTCAACTTTTCATAGGCTTCTGTACTTCCAACATCATACCAAAATGCCTTCGAAAGATAACCATAAACTGGCATGTTATTTTCAATTAGATACGGGATGACGTCCCTCATTAGGTCAGTTTCCTTCTTTTCTTCTGCTAATTTCTTCATGAGTTCTAAAACTTTTCCATCTAGTGTGACTATTCCCATGCTAACGGGTTTTTCTAAAACAGGCTTTTCAACAAAACCCTTTATTCTTCCTTCATCGTTAATTTCCGCTAGGCCAACTCTAACGCTAAAGCCGGGGGCCAATGCGACAGTTGCTGAAGCCTTCTTTCTTTTATGGTACCTAATCATTTCTCTTATGTCCAAGTTTGTGAGAATATCTCCATAATAGACAAGTAATGTATCGTCTGAATTTATGACTTCTTTGTGGTAAGCGTTTAAAATTGAGCCGCCTGTACCTTTTAATTTTGGGTCATCGTGGAGATAGGATATTTTCACCCCGAATCTTGAGCCGTCGGAGAAGTAGTTTTCTATCTGCTCGTACTTGTAATTAACTAGAAACGTTAACTCCCTTATACCGTGATATTTCAGAAGCCTAACAACATATTCAAGAAGAGGTTTTTGCTTTGTTCCAACTGGAATCATGGTTTTTTGGAAATAATAGGTGATCGGCCTTAACCTTGTTCCAGGCCCTCCGCATAAGATAAGGGCCTTCGCCCTTGGCATCCCCCGCCCTCAACTGTAAAACTGTTATTCCTTCTTCTTTCCTTTTTTCTCTTCTTCTGCCTCTTCTTCAGTTTCGCTCTCACTTGCAGTTTCAGTTGCTGTCTCTTCTTTTTCCTCTTCTATTTCTGCTTCTATTTCCTCTATGGGCTTCGGTGGAGGCGTTGTCGCCATGGTCCATCCTATCCAAGCGCCTATGGCGAAGACCAGAATTATTGCTATGGTTACTGGAACTGCCACTAGAATGAACTGCCATTCGGGCCATACATATAGTGCGGTTGGGTATCCGATTATTACGATTATGCATACTATGAGTATTATCCATCCTATTGCTTGGTCCTTACTAACCATTTTCTCACCACATCGTAGCCTTGTTTAGGTGAAACAGAATTTAAAGTTTATCATTCATGGAAGTAAAAGGCTTTAAATAGTGCCCATTTTCCACGATTCTAAGTAGTGCTTTTGTTCTTCTGTAAGTTCGTCTATTTTGATGTTCATAGCTTCCAGTTTAAGCTTTGCTACTTTTTCGTCTATTTCTTTTGGCACTTTGTAAACTTTCGGCGGCATTTTTTCCTTTTTGGCCAAGTATTCAACGCAAAGAGCTTGATTTGAAAACGACATATCCATTACTTCTGATGGATGCCCCTCGGCTGAGGCTAAGTTGACAAGTCTGCCTTCGCTTAAGAGGTATATTTTTCTCCCGTTTGAAAGTGTGAACTCCTCTAGGTTCGACCTTATCTTCCTTTTTGTTTCAGCTAAATTCTCTAGGTCTTTTAGGTTTATTTCTACGTTGAAGTGGCCGCTGTTGGCTAGTATGGCGCCGTTCTTCATTTTAAGCATGTGTTCTTTTCTTATTACGTTTATGTTCCCCGTGGTAGTTACGAATATATCTCCAATTTCTGAGGCTTGAGTTAGCTGCATAACTCTGAAGCCGTCCATTACTGCTTCTAGGGCTCTGAGGGGATTTACTTCTGTGATTATTACGTTTGCACCCATTCCTCTTGCTCTAAGGGCTAGTCCTCTACCGCACCATCCGTAACCGCAAACTACAAAATTTTTCCCAGCTAATAGAATGTTAGTTGCCCTTAATATTCCATCAATTGTGCTTTGCCCAGTTCCATATCGGTTATCAAATAGAAATTTTGTATAGGCATCGTTAACGGCGATTATTGGATATTTTAGGTCTCCAGTCTTTTCCATGGCTCTAAGCCTTTGCACTCCAGTTGTTGTTTCCTCTGTTCCTCCTTTGATTTCGGATAGAAACTCTGGTTTTTCCGCATGTATCGTGCTTACTAGGTCTGCTCCGTCATCCATTGTTATTTTTGGCTTATAAGCTATCACCTGGTCTATGCACCAGTAATATTCGTCTGTTGTTTCCCCTCTCCATGCATATACATGTATGCCCCGCTTTGCAAGCGCAGCGGCAACTTCGTCTTGTGTTGAGAGGGGATTTGAGCCGCAGAGGGCAACTTTTGCTCCTCCAGCTTGGAGGGTTGTGACGAGCACTGCTGTTTCCTTTGTAACGTGTAAGCATGCGCCTATGGTCAGGCCTTCAAGGGGTTTTTCCTTTTCAAATCTTTCCTTTATCTTGTTTAGAACGGGCATGTGTATGGAAGCCCATTCTATTAGAAGTTCACCTTTTGGTGCTAGTTCAGGATTTTTCACTTTAAATTCTTCCATTTTATGTTCCCAACCCTATTTTAACTTCAAACTATTTAATTTGCACGTTGCAACTTTTCCAATAGTTTTTCTTTGCACTTTTCCGCCGTTTTCATTACATGTTCAACGTTGACAGTTTTTACTTCACGGTTTTCTACGACTATCCTTCCATCTATTAGGACTGTTTCAACGTCTGCCGACTTAGCCGAATATACGAGGTGGCTTATTTCATCATAAAGCGGATGCAAGTGAGGCTTTCTGAAGTTTACTATTGCAAGGTCCGCCTTTTTCTCTGCTTCAATTGAGCCTATTTCCCTTTCCCAGTTTAGTGCCTTAGCGCCTTCGATAGTTGCCATCTTGAAAACTTGCCTTGCAGGAGTTACAGTCGGGTTAAGGTTTACTCCTTTGTGGAGCAAAGCTGTAATCTTCATAACTTCAAACATGTCTGGGCTGTTGTTTGAACATGCACTGTCAGTGCCGAGCGAAACAGTGACATTGCTTTCAAGAAGTTTTGGAATTGGACTTATCCCAGAGGCAAGTTTTAGGTTTGAAACCGGATTATGAGAAACTTTAACCTTTCTTTTCCTTATTATTTGAATGTCCTTTTCGCTAAGCCAAACGCAATGAACAGCCAGAACTTTGCTGTCTAAAACTTTCAATGAATCTAAATATTTGAAAATTCCCTCTTTTAGACTTATTTTAAAGTTTTTCTCTATTTTTTCCTTTTCATCCTTAGTTTCGGCAACGTGGATATGCCAAATTATTGGTTTTTCTATACCGTACTGTTCGTTTAATTGGTTTGAAAGCTGTTTTAGTTCAACCATGTAGTTGGGGTCAACCGTGTAAGGTGCATGAGGGCAGACGCTAACCCTTATTCTACCGTTTTCTTTGCCGTGCCAGTTTTTAGCTAGATCTTCTAAGGCTTTTATGTCGTCCTTTTTTCTCCACGAGAAACATACGTGGCCGATAACTCCTCTTAGGCCAGCTTCAGCAAAAGCTTTAGCTTCATTCTCGTTTGGAAGGTAATGATACATCGTGTTAACGGTTGTTGTTCCGCTTAGCAAAGATTCTACGGCGGTAAGTAAAGCACCTACATAGATGTCATGTCCAGTCATGTGTTTTTCAAGAGGCCATATCCACTTTTCCAGCCACTCGTGAAGCGGGTAATCATCAGCATAACCTCTCAAAAGGCTCATAGCGGCGTGATGATGCGTATTTATCAACCCTGGGACAACGACTTTTCCTTTAGCGTCTATTTTATCATATCCTCGTGGATACTTGTGCTTTAAATAGTCATATTTTCCAACTTCAACTATTCTATCGTCCTCGATTACGACTGCGCCTTCACGTATTGTTTCCTTTTCGCTGCCAGTTACTACCGTTCCATTTGCTACTATCAAATCCAAAGAGGAACACCAACGTGGCTTTGAGATTTAAATTATCTAGTTTGACCTTTAGAATTTAACATTATTGAAAAGTTTAGAAAAAGCATGTTGAAACGTTAGAATGAAATAAATGGGAGCGTGAAATGGGTTACCATTCCTCTTCTTCTTCCCATTCTTCCTCTTCTTCCCAGCCTTCTTCCTCTTCCCAATCTTCTTCCCATTCTTCCTCTTCTTCGAATCTCAACACTCCCACCTCCAACCGAGACACGCCAATATTTCAGTAGCCACTTTTACTGAAGGAACATCAGAATTTTTTAAGCCTTTCGTTGGAAAGTTAACTGCAACATGAGATCGCTAGGGGTGCAGAATTTTCGTTATGATTTAATTATTTCGGCTGTTAAGCTTGCTTTCGGACTTGACATTCCCGCATGCATGTAGGCCCAGCATATGTTTGAGGAATTATGCGCAGCACCTATGTTTCCTTCAGTGTCAACAGCTATTAAGCCCATAAAATTGGCTTTACCAGCTATCCTCCTATTCACAAGCTTGATTGCTTCTTCCACTGCTCTTTGCGCACTTATCCTCTGCATGTAATCGCAGACAGTTTTTGCAAGAACTAGTCTTATGGCTATTTCCCCTATTCCGGTGGCTGAGCATGCTCCGGCGGCATTATCCGCGTAGGTGCCGCATCCGATGAGTGGAGAGTCGCCTATTCTGCCAGGAATCTTTAGGGTCATCCCGCCGGTTGATGTTGCTGCGGCAACGTTTCCTTCTTTATCTAATGCTACTGCGCCAACAGTTTCATAGACGAAAAGTTCAGGATGCTGCTCTACAAGCTCGTGAAGTCTGGGTAAATAGTTAACTTCGCCTTTCAAGAGTTTCTCCCTTAAGTTTTTCCAGTATTTTAGCCTAAGCTCCGTAGCAGGGTTTTGTCTTTCTAGATTGTAAATTTCAGCCAGTTTTTCTGCTCCTTCTCCTATAAGAAAGACGAAATCTGTTTTTTCCATGACTATTCTCGCCAAATGCACCGGATTTTTTATGTCCGTTAGCAGGCCAGCGGCTCCGGCTTTGAGGGTTTTTCCATCCATTATTGAAGCTTCCATCTCTATTCGCTTATCCAACGTGAAAGTTGAACCCTTCCCCGCATTGAATACTTCGTTATCCTCCATGGACATAACTGCAACTTCAACAGCGTCCACGGCGCTTCCATTCTCCATCAAAATGTTAAAGCCTTTTAAAGCGGCTTCTTTAACTCCTTCAATGCCAGGATTTTGTCTTTCCGGATGCCAGGTTCCTGCTCCTCCATGTACAACTATGACTGGTCTGGTCAAGCTTTACACCTTAAGGGAGTTGAAGATAGAATGAGTCATCTCAGAAATTTAAGGCTAATTGCTAAAGCAAGCTGTTTAATGCAACCAGTACTTCTGCGGCTAATTCTATATCCTTAAGCCTAACTCTCTCCTCGGAAGTATGGCAGTAGAATAGTTTTCCCGGCCCAAAAATAACTGAGTCGCAGCCTACAGAATGTAAGTTAATTGAATCGTTCCAAGAAGGCATCTCAGAAAATTTTATTTCAGTTCCAACTTTTTCTAGGGCCCTCTTGAGCAACCCGGCAGCTTCATGGCTTATAAATCCGTCGTAAATGTCTTTCACTTCGATTTTCGTTTTTTCCGGGCAGATGTTCTTTAATTCATTTAGAAAACTACTTGCTTTTACTTCAGGCCTAAAAAGGAATTCGATTCGCATTTCACATTCGCTTGGAATGACATACTCTTTGCTTCCACCGCTTATTTGCTGAACTGAGATTTTGACGTTTTCCAGTTTTTTGAATTTGTTTAGGAGTTTTATGCATTCTTCTATGGCGTTTACTCCCATCCATGGAGTTGAGCCGTGAGCTGCTTTTCCTTCAACTTTTATCTTTACTTCTAGTCCACCGTATTGAACATTTGCTATGGTTAGGTCTGTTGGCTCCATCACCAAGGCCATTTTAGGTTTATATTTTCTGCTGTAAACTTCTGAACCTTTTCCTTCGCCTTCCTCATCATAAAAAAGTGCTACTCCAAATTTTGGCTTGCTTATTCTTTCTAAAGCTAAGAGAATAGCTGTTACGCTTGCTTTTGCATCGCAAACACCAGTTCCGTAGGCATATTCTCCGTCAAAACGGAAGGGAGAAACAACCTTGACGGTGTCGAAGTGAGTTGCTATTATGAAATCCCTTTCAGGGTTCAGAAGAACGTTTAAGTCTTCCATAAATACGTCGTATCCCATTTCCCCAAGATAGTCTAAGAGATACCTAGCCAGTTTATCCTCTCGCCCATAGGGGGATTCTATTTCTACGAGAGATTTAAGAAGTTGAAGGGTTTCCATAGAAGAGAGGTTTTTAAATTTCAAAAATAAAAACATTCCATGTGAAAATCAGAAAAGTGAAAGCTTCAGACATCGACTCTTTCATTAAACTCTACATAGAAGCCTACAAAGGACTTAACAAGTATGCGTACAACAAAAGAAAGGACATTAAACATTATTTTAAGTGGCTTCTCTCAAGAGATGTTAACGGATTTCTAATCGCGGAACTGAAGGAACCAGTAGGCTTTATCGCATGTGACACGAACTGGTTTAGCTACGTCGAACTTCGTCATGTAGGCGAGATACACGAAGTCTTCGTGCATCCATACTGCAGGAGACAAGGCATAGGAAGTACCCTCCTGAAAAAGGCGATAGAATATGCAAAAAGTAGAAACAGAAAAATTGCGGGTCTTTGGGTCGGAGTAGAAAACTATGAAGCAAAGAAATTCTATGAAAAATTCGGATTCAACGAAACAGTAACCATCGGAAAATGGACAAGAATGATAAAGAAAATTTAGAGCTACGAGAAACCCTTAAATCATCCAAAATGAAATTTTAGCTTGGAATGATGTGAGGCGACGGCGTGGAGCCGCTGGCTGTGAAACAACTAACCTGCACTGACCACCTCTCATAGAATCTTATTTTAAGAAGTTCCAAGAGAATTCCTTCCGAGAAAATGCGAATATTAAAGGCAACAAACAAGAACATTCGCTTGGCTGCAGAAACCATCAAAAGGGGAGGACTAGTTGTTTATCCAACAGACACGGTTTACGGACTTGGATGCGACCCATTTAATGTAAATTCTGTAAGAAAAGTTTTCGAAGTTAAAGGAAGAACTAGAAAACCTCTCCCTGTTCTCGCCTACAGCATGAAGGACGTTAAAAAAGTAGCTGAAGTTACTGAGTCAACCGTAAAAATAGCAAGGAAGTTTTGGCCTGGACCCTTAACAGTAATTCTCCCCAGAAAACCCAAGCTTCCAGGCGTAGTTACATGCAACTTAAACTCTGTAGGCGTAAGAATACCGGAGCATAAAATTGCCCTTGAGCTTATACGCATTTCAAACGGGCTTTTGATAGGGACAAGCGCCAACAAAACCGGAGAAGAACCCCCAAGAACTCCGTTGGAGGCTGCGCAACAGATTGGAGATAAAGTTGACATAATAATTGATGGAGGCCCAACTCCGTTGGGTAAATCTTCAACGGTAGTTGACTTGACAAAGGAAAAGCCAATTCTTGTTCGAGAAGGGCCAATAGGTTTAGATGATGTTCTCAAGGCTTTAAAGGCTTAGCTTTTTAAGTTTGAACATTAAGTATGAATCTCTGGGATGCCCATAATGCTCAAGGAATTTAACCTTCTGGTCACAACTACCCGTGGAAATGAGGATAACGCATGTTCAGAAATATGGTATTTACTTAAGGAAATTGGCGACGAGAAGGCTGAAGTTGACAGAACAGGAGTTTCAGGTCTAATAGCTGCCAAAACAAGTCTGAACCCATTCGAAGTAATCGCAAAATTTAGGGAAATTTTGAAAGAACGCCCATACGAGTTTCGCTATTCACTACGTATAATACCGATAGAAAAAGTTGTAAAAACGAGGCTAGAGGAAATTCAGAAAGTTTCAGATGAATTATCCCGAAAAATTGGAGAGAACGAAACTTTCAGAGTTACGGTTGAAAAGAGATTCACGGAAATCTCAACTAGGGACGTAATCGAAGCTGCAGCTTCAAAAATTGAAAGGAAAGTCAACTTGGAAAAGCCAGACAAGATTTTGCTCATTGAAATAGTCGGAGGCCTAACTGGAATTTCCGTAATAAAGCCAGACGACATACTTTCAGTTACAAAGGAAAAGTTTTAGGCTTAGCGCCTCGTGACAAGCAAGGCTACACGTTCGATAACTAGGTCTTTTAAAGCTTCCTTCTCCAGTCCTTCTCTTTCAAGTTTTGCCTCAATCTCCAAATCGGAAACGTCGAAAAATTCTTTGATGACTTCAAATTTTTTGGCGTTAATTTCCAGCATGCTTTCGTCTTCCTCAGCTTGAATAAGCTCCAGAAGCTTCTTAAGAGCCGTCGCAATCTTTTCTTCATCTTCTGCTAAAACGACAACTGCAACTTCATTTGTGTCCTCTTTAATTCCAAAAAGTTCAACCGCGTTTCTTATTTGTCTCTGAGCTGAAGCGTAAAGGAGAATTTCAACTGTAAGACTGTTGGAAATGTTAAGTCTATTTTTGAAAGCCGTTAGGGCGTTAAGAACTGCAAAGTATAAGTGTTCCCAGCCAGCCACCAAATTTGCATTGAAAAACTGTAAAGTTACATTTCCAGCTTCTTTTCTGGCCTTTTCAATGAATTCTTGAACATTTCCTATTTTTACGTTTTTATATGCAGTTATCGCCAAGTATAAGTTGAATTCTTCAATTTTCTTAATCAACCGTGGGCACCAAGCTTTTTTAGGGCTTCTTCCGCAAACCTTTCAACTTGTTCTTTATTCATTCCCGATTCAATCAATTTTCTTTTCGCTTCTTCAACTGATTTTCCATTTTTCAAGTATTTTTTGATGAGGCTTGTAACGCTCTCTTTTCTTTCCCACGGGAACACTATCCATTTACTTGTTTTCTTCTCATAGTAGTCGGGTACCAGTTTGCTCCAAGGCTTATAATAGATGGTTGCAACCTTAACTTCTGTTGCTCCCATTTCATCTAGGTGTTGTTTAACTAAGCGTAGGCTTTCACCAGTATCAGTCACATCGTCAACAACGAGAACTTTCTTCCCCATAACAGAAACTGAAACTGGTTGAGTTATAACTGGTTCACCCTTAGTTTCGGCCACACCAGCGTAAAACTCAACTTTAACATTTGCAAGTTGAGGATTCTCAAGCAAGTCCGAAAGAACGCGGGCGGGAGGCCAACCTCCCCTACAAACACCAACTAAAACGTCAGGCTTAAAGCCATCCTTCTTTATCTTATCAGCCAAGTTAAGCAGCATCTCGTAAATCTGCTCCCAAGACGGAATCTCCAATTCAATTTCGCCCAAGTTAAGCACCTTTTTCAAGAGTAAAATATAAAGTGAAATGCAAGTTGCTTTAAACTTTTCCGAAAACTAAGCTACTAAGAAAAGATAGATGCATACTACAAAGTCTCTTTATACGAAGAGCTTAACCATCAAAATTTCAGACAACCGCCAAGTAAATGAACAAACTGAAATAGCAGTTATGTGAATTTTATTTTTACCCGCTTGAAAATGGTTGTTTACGGAGGACATGCAAATGCTTAAGGAAGTGATTGAATGTGTTCCGAACTTTAGCACTTCAGACCCAAAAGTTGTGGAAGCAATTTTAAATGAGATAAGAGAAACGCCTAGAGCCTACATCCTAGACTACACCTATGACGACTACTATAATAGACTTGTAGTTTCCTTCGTTGGAAATAAGGAATCAGTGTTGGAGGCGATGTTAAAAGCAGCTGATAAAGCAATTGAACTTATAGACATGCGGAAGCATAAGGGGCAACACCCAAGAATAGGCGCCGTAGACGTCGTTCCGTTCATTCCAATAAAAAACGTTACAATGAACGATTGCATAGAACTAGCCAGAAAATTCGGGAAGACACTTGCAGAAAAGCATAACGTCCCCGTTTACCTTTACTCAGAAGCTGCTACAAGTCCAGAAAGAAGGGATCTAGACTGGATAAGGAAAGGCGAATATGAAAAACTGGCTGAAATGATAAAAAAACCAGAAAGAAAGCCTGATTTTGGACCTGCTAAAGCTCATCCAACTGCAGGAGCTACAATAACAGGGGCGAGAAAGCTAATGGCGGGCTTTAACGTCAACCTTGGAACTTCAGACATTAAAATTGCAAAGAAAATAGCTAAGGCCCTACATTCGAAGAAAGGCGGATTATCAAATGTAAAGGCTATGGCAGCCTACATACCGGAAAAAAACATCACCCAAATAGGGATGAGCATAGCAGACTATGAAAAAACACCGATTTACAGAGTATTTGAACTATTAAAAATTGAAGCTGAAAGGTATAACGTCCCAATTATAGGTTCAGAATTCTGTGGAATGGCCCCATTAAAAGCCATAGTCGACGTGGCGGCCTACTACCTAAAGATAGACAACCTAACAATGGACAGAATAATTGAAATAGCTATTCAACGGGCAATAGAAGAAAACGAAAGCAAAGGCGAAAAAGTTGCCTAGAGAACAAGTTGACTTAATAATTGAAAAGGCAAACCAGCTTGTAACCCTTAGAGGTGGAAGTGAAAAACCCTTAACTAAAGAGAATATGCGTCAACTTGGCATAATAGAGAATGGAGCTGTAGCGGTAAAAAACGGGAAAATAATCGCCATAGGGAAAACTGAACAAATAAATTCAAAATATAAGTCAGAAAACGTTATAAACACTTATGGAAAGCTTGTTGCTCCTGGATTTGTGGATGCGCATACCCATTTAGTTTTCGCTGGTTCTCGTGAAGACGAATTTGAAATGAAACTTGAAGGAATTTCCTACATGGAGATACTGCAGAAAGGCGGCGGAATATTAAGGACGGTGGCTGAAACCAGAAAGGCTAGTTTAGAACAGCTCATCGAGCTTGGGAAGGAGAGACTCGACACAATGCTTATTCATGGAACAACTACCGTTGAAGCGAAAAGCGGCTACGGGCTTTCAACAAGGGATGAAATCAAATGTCTAGAGGCAATAGAGAAGCTTAACAAGCAGCATCCAATAGATGTGATTCCAACATTTCTTGGAGCACATGCCGTTCCAAACGAATATAGAGATAGGCCAGACGATTATGTGGATTTAGTTGTTGAAGAAATGATTCCGGCTGTTGCTGAACGTAAGCTTGCGGAGTTCTGCGATGTTTTCTGTGAAAAAGGAGTTTTTAATGTTAAGCAGTCTAAAAGAATTCTTTTAGCTGGGAAAGAGTATGGATTATTGCCCAAAATCCACGCTGATGAAATGTCCTGGCTTGGCGGGGCAGAACTTGCAGCTGAAGTAGAAGCTGTTTCGGCTGAACATCTACTTTTTGCTTCGGAGAATGGAATTAAAGCCTTAGCCGAGAAAGGTGTTGTAGCCGTCTTATTGCCCGCAACCTCTTTTTCGCTTATGCTTGGGAAATACGCCAACGCTAGGAAAATGATTGATGAAGGCGTTGCAGTTGCGCTTGGAACAGACTTAAATCCAATATGCTGGGTTGAAAACATGCAGTTAGTAATCGCACTAGCCTGCAGAATGATGAGGCTTACGCCTGCAGAGGCCCTTTCAGCTGCCACAATCAACGCCGCGCATAGTTTAAGAAAGGCTCACATGATTGGAAGTTTGGAAGTGGGCAAAAAAGCTGACATTGTGATTTTTAAAGTTCCAAATTATAGGTTTTTGGGTTATCGCTTTGGAGTGAACTTGGTTGACAAAGTTATTAAAAATGGAAGGCTTGTTGTTGTTGACGGTAAGCTAATCTTAGGGGAAGCTTCTTAAGTGTAGTTGCATACTAATATATTGTTAAATGAGGAAAAATCGTTTGGAAAACTGTGTAGTTTGCGGTGAACCCCTCAAGAAGAGAGGCGTTCTTATCTGCGAAAAATGCAGGGCCAAGGGCTGGGTAGACTGTAAGGCGGAAATAACCGAAAAAAGAAAGGAAAAACTTGCAGATGCCGACGAAGTTTTACGTAGGCTAGTTGAAGCAAAGTAATATTTAACCGAACGTCGACGTCTTAACATGTCCAACTCAACTTTTATCTAGGATACTCCATCTCAATTATTAAAAGGAGTAATACGCATGAACGAAAAAATTGATAATCCAAGCGTAACCGAAACAAAAAGGAAAGCTATTCGCTGCATAACCGGTCCGGAGCTTCATTGTAAAAACTGGCAAATTGAAGGAATACTCCGCATGCTTCATAACGTTTTAGACCCGGAAGTTGCAAAGGACCCGGAAAACCTCATAGTTTACGGTGGAACTGGAAAAGCAGCTAGAAACTGGGAATGCCTAGAAAAAATTGAGGAAACCTTGCTTAACTTGGAATCGGATGAGACCATGCTTATCCAAAGTGGGAAGCCAGTTGCAGTTTTTAAAACTCATGAGTGGGCTCCTAGAGCTTTACTTGTAAATTCTATGCTTGTTCCGAAGTGGGCGACTTGGGACTACTTTTACGAGCTTGAACAGAAAGGCTTAATCATGTTTGGGCAGATGACTGCTGGTTCTTGGGCTTACATTGGAACGCAGGGTATACTGCAAGGTACTTATGAAACGCTTGCAGCTGTTGCCAAAGAACATTTCGGCGGAAGTCTACATGGAAAACTTGTCTTGACCGCTGGTCTCGGCGAGATGGGGGGCGCCCAACCTTTAGCTGTTACCATGAACGAAGGGGTTGCCCTCGTAGTTGAAATTGACAAGCACATGATTGAACGTAGAATTAGGCACAAGTACCTAGAGACGTGGACAGACAACCTAGACGAGGCAATAAGCTTAGCCATGGAAGCCAAGGAGAAGGGAATTCCAAGAAGCATAGGCTTGTTAGGAAATGCAGCTGAAGTTCATCCTGAACTTGTTAGGAGAGGGATAATCCCCGATGTTCTAACAGACCAAACTGCGGCTCATGACCCGTTAAACGGCTATTATCCAGCTGGACTTTCTAAAGAAGAAGCAGACGAGCTTAGAGAAAACAACCCTGAGGAATACTTGAGAAGAGCCAGAGAAAGCATCAGGGAACACGTTAAGGCTATGGTGCAAATGATGCAGAAAGGAGCAGTAACCTTCGAGTATGGAAATAATATTAGGCAAGAAGCCTACAACGCTGGATTAAAAGAAGCCTTTGCATTTCCAGGCTTCGTCCGAAGATATATTAGGCCAATGTTCTGCGAAGGAAGGGGGCCGTTTAGATGGACAAGCCTTGTAGGTGACCCAGAAGACATCTACAAACTTGACGACGTAATCTTGAAAGAATTTTCATATAACACTGAACTTTGCAGATGGATACGCAAAGCGAAAGAACAAGTTCGGTTTCAAGGTTTACCCGCCCGCGTTTGTTGGCTTGGCTTCGGAGAAAGAGCCCGATTTGGAAAGATAATAAACGATATGGTAAGAAACGGCGAACTTTCGGGTCCAATCTGGATTGGACGCGACCACCTAGACGGCGGAAGCGTTGCAAGTCCAAACCGCGAAACTGAGGGAATGAAGGATGGAAGCGACGCAATCGCAGATTGGCCAATATTAAACGCTTTGCTAAACGCTGTGGCAGGCGCAACTTGGGTAAGCGTTCATCACGGAGGCGGAGTTGGCATAGGATACAGCATACACGCTGGAATGTGTCTAGTAGCCGACGGAACTCCAGAAGCTGAAAAAAGAATAGTACGCGTATTGACAACCGACCCCGGAACAGCAATTGTAAGACATGCAGACGCTGGATATGAAAAAGCAAAGAAAATAGCGAAAGAAAAGGGCATAAAAATACCAATGCTAAACTAAACTATTCCTGTTTGCCGTAAACTTCCACAAACTTCCTAATAGTTCTATCATATGTTCTCTCTATTTCTGATGGAAATAGGCATCCGGGGAGTTCTCCTCTTTCCCGGTGATACCGTATACATTCACAGCATTTTCCACGTTTCTCACATGCAGTATAAGTGCACGTGCAGTTTTTCAAGTTAGTTTCTAGGTTTGGGCAATCAGTCAACCTTGACTCCTCCTAGGCTGTAATTTATGCGTTAATCATAAATCGTATAAACTTTCTCCTACAATTTGCTAACAAATCTAGGAGACGACGCATTTGAGAAAGGTAATTGTTGACGGCAAAAGCCTAACAATCGAAGATGTCGTTGCAGTTGCACGTGAAAACGTGAGAGTTGAAATCGCTGAGAAAGTTAAAAATCAAGTTATAAACTCCCGTAAAATCCTAGAAGAACTCTTAAATTCCGGCAAGGTCATCTACGGGGTTAATACTGGTTTTGGCGCCTTAGCCAACGTTAAAATTTCAGAGGAAGAACTTGAAAAGTTGCAGTTAAATCTTATCCGTAGTCATTCTGCTGGTGTCGGCAAGCCTTTACCGAAGGATATTGTGAGGGCAGCAATGCTTCTAAGGGTTAACACCCTTGCGAAAGGGTATTCCGGTGTGAGAACCGAAGTTTTAGAAGCCTTAGTTGAAATGCTAAACAAGGGTGTTCATCCAGTTGTTCCCGAGAAAGGAAGTGTAGGTGCAAGCGGAGACTTAGCCCCACTTTCGCGTATTGCACTTGTCCTAATTGGAGAGGGAAAAGCAGAATACAAAGGTGAAATCTTAAGCGGGAAAGAAGCTCTAGAAAAAGCGGGAATTAAACCTTTGAGGCTTAGGGCAAAGGAGGGTATGGCCCTAAACAATGGAACTCAACTGATGACTGCCATAGCAGCCTTGGCAGTGCATGACGCAGAAATCCTAATTAAAACAGCAGAAGCCGCAACTGCCCTTAGCCTAGAAGCCCTACAGGGCATAGTTGACGCCTTTGACGAAAAAATACATAGAGTTAGACCGCATAACGGCCAAATTCTAAGCGCAAGAAACATTAGGCAACTCATAAAGGGCAGCAAACTCGTTTGCTCCGGAGAAGAGGCAACGGAAAAATTTGGCTATCCGCAAGATCCTTACACGCTGCGGTGCACGCCGCAAGTTTTAGGTGCAGTTCGCGACGCCATAACCTATGCAAGAAGCGTAGTTGAAACTGAAATCAACTCGGTGACAGACAATCCGCTGGTTTTCCCAGAAGATAAAACTTGCATTTCTGGCGGAAACTTTCACGGTCAACCAATAGCAATTGCAATGGACTTGTTAGGAGTGGCTGTTGCATCAGTAGGAAACATTTCTGAAAGAAGAATAGCAAGGTTGATAGACGAAAACCTAAGTAGGGGACTTCCGGCTTTCCTAGTTCCAAAAGGGGTGAAGAAAGGGATAAACAGCGGATTTATGCTTGCTCAATACACGGCTGCAGCTCTAGCCTCTGAAAATAAGGTTTTAGCTCATCCAGCAAGCGTAGATTCCATTCCGACTTCAGCAAACTTTGAAGATCACGTTAGTATGGGACCGATAGCTGCTAGAAAGGCTATGCAAATAATCGAAAATGTTCAACGCATAGTTGCCATAGAACTGCTCTGCGCATGTCAAGCAGCCGACATCCGCGGGGCAGAAAAACTTGGGAAAGGAACAAAAATTGTCCATTCAATAATAAGAGAGAAGGTTCCAACGCTAAAAGAGGACAGAATGCTTAGCGAAGACATAGAAAAAGTTTTCAAGATAATTAAAAATGGCGAGTTAGTAGAGGCTTTAGCGAAGTATGTGAAGCTTGTTTAAGTGCTGGCTCTGAGCTCCTGTAAGGCTTTTATTCGGTTAACAACATTTGGATGGGTTGAGAAAATTTCCATAATCTTATCTGATAGGGTTACTTGCTTTCTTAGAATCTCTTCGACAAGCTTTTGATCTGAACCGCCTACGGTTCTTGAAATTGCCAGTGCATCGCTTTCAGCTCTGTCAGGATCCGATATGAATAATGCCTTAAACGCGTGTAGACTTGAAGTTTGAGGAGTTTTCCGTTTCATTCTTCCGCTTGCATAGACTATTTTTGCTAATCCTTCCTGTAGTTTGCGTGCTCCATCATCGACTATGCTTGCGCTGTGTCTGTCAGCGTAGTATTCGCGGAGCCTACTTAAATACAGTGTGAAAAGTTGTAGTATCCAGTAGAGGGCTATACATGCCAAACCTATAACTGCATAGCTTACTCCGCCTTCTCTGTCTCTTGAACCCCACATTGAAGATAGCAAAAGCGAGTATCCAATGTAGTAGAATATTGCTGGCAGAATTGAAGCAAACATCATTATTTGTACATCCTTATGCTTTAGGTGGCCAAGCTCATGTCCAATTACAGCTTCAACTTCCTCGTCTTCAAGGGTCTCCAACAGCCCTTTAGTGACGGCCACTCGTGTTCCAGCTATAGGCGAACCGTATGCAAAAGCGTTAGGTATCGGTACGTTTGCAAGCATGATTTTAGGCATTTTTATTCCGCTTTTCCGGCTTAATCGTTCAACTATTTCATAAAGCTTTGGATGCTCACTTCTTGAAACTTCCTTTACACGGTACATGGCGTCGATAATATAGGGGGCGAAAAGCCATTGAAGAAGGTTAAATGCCACAACGAAAATTAGTAGTGTCGTTAAGCTAAACGCATTAAATAAGCTAAGAATTACTGTAAATGCTAATGTTGTAAGCCCGATTATTACTGCCAGAGTACCAATCATCGAAGCCCTAAGTTTCCATATGCTCATACCACTTAACCTCAAGAATGTTGAGCAGAACAATGAAACTTATATTCTTTACTATTTTGAACTAACTGAACTAGCTATTTCCCTCGTTTTTTCCATAATGAATCTAGCCAACTTTTCAGTTATAAACCGCCTTTCAACAGCCCTCCACAATTTGTCTTCATCCAAAACCTTAACGGTTTCGTCGGGCAAAACGCAGACATCAACTTCCAAGTCTACATAACGTAACTTATTAGGGTAAAGCTCAACAGGAGTGTTCAAGTTAAAATAAGTGCCCTTATACTCGCCGTTTTCTGAAAAATAGCTGGTTTTTAAAAACCATTCGCCAATTTTAGTTTCAGTTATGGCAACGTCTCCGGGCTCTTTCTTAGTTCCCAAACCGTCATAAACTCCGGGTTTACGAAAAACCCTTCTAAAACACATTTTTTCACCGTTAAGCTCTTCGATAACCCCTACTCCAAGACTAATGGTTTTTCCGCCTAACTTCACATGCTCAATACGTATGGTTGAGCCTTCAATGGGATACTCGCTTTCAATTGTCGTTTTGAAAAGGGATAGAACCTCCTCCTTTGTTTTCCCCTTCTCCAAAAGCTTTTCAGCCATTTCTAGTGCTGAGGAAACCTTTCCGCCGCACGCTTTATAGTAATGATGCCCCTGCAGCGTAGCCACCACGGTTTCACGTAGTTTATCGAGTCTTTTCTTAGAAAGAGCCGGAAACTCAACGTCCATACAATGTAAACCATCTAAAATCAGAGAAGGCGCCTCAACGTATTCTGCCTTTTTCATAACCTCCTGCGCCTTATGAACTAGTTCTTCAACTTCACTTCTTAAAATTTCATGAGATTCCTCAGCTGCCCTTTCCCGCCAAATTATTCCCCAACTTTCAGGAACCAATTCTCTGCCAAGTTGATAAAGTTCAAAACGTTTTTTAACATCCCTTATTCTTAGGCTTACCCCTACCTTTTTTAAAGAAATCAAAATTGCATATTTTCCGGAGACTTTAATTTGGGTTGTGAGAAATGGCTTAGATGCCCCTATTCCTCTTCTTTCAACTTGGACAAGAACCTTGCCTTCAAGTTGATCTACTAATTCTTTGTATGGAAGCCTACCTACCGCCTCGCCTATGTCAACAAGGAAGTAGCCGTCCTGTTTTCCCCTTATAACTCCTTTATATATGCCGTCTAAGCTTACTGGCCACTTTCTAGTTATCACATCTTCCAGAGTTGATTGTAGAATTTTCCAAAAACGGTCAACCGCCTCTTTATTTCCAATCACACGAACCCCTTGTCTGTCAAATCTATCCTTAATTTTAATGTCGGCAGAAGCCCTATTTTCGTTTAATCCAAATCTTTCCCTAATCGCAACTGAAGGTTCAACTATTTCAAATCCGTTTTCAATTAAAAGCTTTGTCAGAGCAGTCGTGTAGATTCCTCGAATTTTCGCTTTTGGCATTTGCTTTCGCCTCTGAAGTTTCAGAGCTTTTCAATTTTGTAGAGCCCGTTGGTTTTGGTAATCTTGAATTCCACGCCAAGTATTTTCTCGGCAAGCCAAATATTCGTCTCTAGATGATCTGACATTTCACGTGCAAGATAAGTCGAGCGTCCTTGTGCTAGAGCCACGTATGGAATCAATATGTCTGCCATGTGGATATCGACTGTCGCCTTAGCTTCAATTTCTCTGTAAAGCTTTTCGGCTGCTTCCCTTCCAACTGATTCGCTTGTTTTTCTTAACTCGCCTATTGCATCTCCGCCTAAAAGAACGTTTTTGTCTGTTTCAGCCCACAAAACTATTGAACTGCCTTTCTGCAATGGATTCGAACGGTCGTTAACTATTCGAATATTAGCTTCGAACCCTCTGATTTTCAAAAATTCATTTGCTGCTTTTGCCTGTCGCTCCGCAACCCTTCGGTCAGCGAGAAACGTGCAAACAGATATTCCACTTAACTTTTCTACTTTGCCGAAATCTTCTAAATTTATTGGTTCAATTTTGGGAGAAGGCCAAACTTCAAGTGTAACTTCGCCCATACCCTTCGGATAGTAACCGTACTTATGCACAGTTATAAGGGCTTTAACACCCATACGTTTGAGAACCCTAAGCATTACATATTGTAAATAATTGATGGTTGGAGAATTTCTTACATCCGTTCCTCCACGGGTAATATGCAATTTAACCGGGTTTTTTGCAAATATGCAGATTGGTAGGACAGTCATGATAAGCATCGGTATGCTTCCAGCGGTGCCAATTTCAGCTTTTAATTCTCCGCCAGAAATTTCTCTAGGTCTAAACCACAATTCTCTTGAGCCTAAAGTTGCCCCTTCAACTTCGGCTTCGCAGATTTTCGCTGCCGTTAAAACGGCCTCCAAATGCTGAGGCCTCAACCCCGGCTTAGGTCTTTTCTCCCTTATATGATGAATATGTAAGGGTTCCTTCAGTATGCTTGCTAATGCCACTGATAGTCGAAGTATGGTTCCGCTTCCGCTTTTCTGACTTCCGTCAACTTCAAGCAATTATTATCCACCAATGTTTAGGCGTAAGACTGTTTTAATGTCAAGTATGGCAAAATAAAAGAGTGTGTTCTTAAGATATTATTGTTGCGGAGGAATTAAACTGTCAAGTCAAGATGAAGAAAAGCCTTCTCTCGAAGTTTTAATTCAAAGGATGAATGATCTACTTGTAGTTTTGGAAACAATAGCTGAAGATTTGAAAGAACTGGTAACCACGTTGAAATCTTCTGTTAGGCCCATTCCTCAGCCTTCAGTTCAGCCTCCAGCCCCCTCTCCACCAGTTCATGAGAGAATACAAAAAATAGAGGACGTACGCATGATGTTTCCAAAGGAACTTGAAGACATGCTTGCCTTTGAAGAAGAAGCAGAATACATAGTTGTAAAACCTAGGCAGTATTTAGGCGCGGAAAACTTCGCTAAAATAGCTTCAATTGTCCGTGGGGCAGGCGGAGAATACATAAGTGCGGGAAAGGAATCCCACTTTAGAATACCTAAAAAGATTAGTTGAACTAACGAAACTGCGAGTGCAAATGGTCTATTAAGCCTTTAACTCCCTCAGTGTTATGTATAAACCTTAACTTAATGGGAGTTACAGCGATTCTTTTCCTCTTCTTTACGGTGTAAAGGTCCGTTCCGGGTACATCGTCGGGGTAGTCTTCCAAAACCCAATGGTCGATTATGTAGCCTCCGTTTCGATCGACAAACAAGTCCAGGTAGCCCTTATAAGAGAGGGTTGTAGCCTCAAAGCTTAAAGACCTCATTTTCTCAGGGACATTTATTGAAATTAGATCTACATCGTATGGCATTCCATTTTCCAAAATGTATTTTGCAGTTTCAACTGCTATTTTCGCTGTTAAATCCAAAATTTCTTTGTTCACGAGTGAAGCTTTATCCTGTCCTTCAAGAAATTTTTCCATGCAGTAGGAGACGGCTATGGCTGGAACTTGGTGAATAGCTGCTTCTATTGCCGCTCCTAGGGTTCCTGAAGTAAAGAAGTCGTCAACTCCGAGGTTTGGGCCGAGGTTTATGCCGGAAATTAACAGGTCCGGATTTTGTCCAAGAATCTTGTGGGTTGCTATCATGTAAGCGTCGGCTGGTGTTCCATCTATGCCGTAGGCTTTTGAACCATCCGGTAAAATAACCTGTTCAACTTTTACAAATTTTGAGCTTATGGCCTTTCCTATTCCGCTTGTTTCCCTCAGGGGGGCTGCAACAACTACTTCGCCTAGCTTGTCTAATTTCTTCTTCAGAGTTAAAATTCCGGGTGAAAATATTCCGTCATCGTTTGTTAAGAGAATTTTCGGCATGTTCATTCACTCTTGCCTCTAAAAGTTAAAGCTTTAACTTTTAAGGCTTTAGTAGTAGCCATATATAATTCTAAAATCTTGGAATTCGCCCTTATATGGTTCCCATTTTACCTCTACTTTCTCAACCCTTGCTGCTGGAGGACCACGTTTGCAGAACTCCACCATGTACTCAACAGCCTCCTTTTCACCTTCGAAAACTGCTTCAACTCGTCCATCTGGAAGGTTTCTAACCCAGCCGGTTACGCCTACTTTCCGGGCATGTTGGCGAGTTTCATACCTAAAGAAAACGCCTTGAACCCTCCCGCTCACAAATACGTGAGCCCTTACCTTTGGCAAATCCGTCACCACTTAAACTTCCTAAGTGATGTTAAGGTTGATGCTAAATTTTGAATTTATTGAAATAGGTTTTGGAATACTTTAACTTGACTCTCCCTGCTTCGACAATTTTCCTTATCGACGAATTTTTTAAAAAGTTTAAGCCTTGAGCACAAGGTTTGTGGGTCATATGACTACTAATGGAAGAATAATAATTTATGTGCCCGGTAGCCCTAAGGGAGGATTTCATGAAACAGAGAAGATAAGGAAGGCTGCTTGCAGAATAGCGGAGAGACTTAAGTTAGAGGTTGAGGTTATTCAAAGATTTGATTTAAGTTCTGTTTGGGTTTACTTTGAAAGTTGTGAGGGTGAACTTATTCCTATATATTTTGATTACGGCTTACATCGTCAAGAGGAGGAAGTTTACGCTAAGATAAGGAACATGATGTTCGTTTTGTCTTTTCATCCAAAGTTTTCGGATTTAAAGCCGATCAGAGAGGATGTCATTCGGATTTCTTAAACGTTATACTTTGATTTTTTAATTCAATTTCGTAGATTTGATTTACATCGAAATCTATGCCAAGTCTTTCATATTCCTCTTCTGTTAAGAAAAGAATTATTTTTGGAACAGACAATCTGGTTTGCGTTTTTATAAATGGAAACTGCTGCTGCAAAACTTGCATGACATCTTGAACAACTTTTGCTTCTTCAGAGGCTGGCTGAATAGCAAACCTTGGTATCGAACGGTCTTCTATGAGTTCTATTCGTTTTCCCAAATTTCCTTCCGGGTCACGAATGGACTCTATACGCTGAACCCTAACTTTAATCACAGCCCTCACAACAGTAGCAAAATAGCGGGGGAGCCCTTATAGGTTTTCCCATTTATCATTCCATTTCGATGGTTGCAGGTGGCTTAGGGGTTACATCATAATAAACCACAGAAACGTTTTGGCATACTTCCAGAATTTTTTCTCCAGCTTCTTGTAGGGTTTCCCATGGTATATCAGCCACTTGAGCTGTTAGGAAATCCCTTGTTTTAACGGCTCTAACAGCTATAACGTAATCTTTCTCCTCATCGGCCTTGCTTGTGGCGTATAGAACACGAGTGAATGAAGGCATTTCAGTGATTATTTTAGTTTGCAGAGAAATCAGCCTAGGCAGTTGGGCAGCGTGTGTTTTTCCATTTTCAGAAGTAGTGATCGCAACAATGTCGCCGTAAAGTCGTCTTCCACTTTTAAGACCAGTAGCTTTATCCTCAAATATCTTAACTTCTACATTTCGCGACGGAACATTAAGCTGCCTCGCAGTAACTTCCCGAACATGCAATTGCCTTCCACGGTCCACTCTTTCTTTATTGTCAATTATCGCCGCAAAATATTGGCTTGGCTTGTACTTAGCCAAAAACTCTTCAACTATGCTTGTTGCCTTTTTGAGGGTTTCAAGTTTTTCTTCTCTTATTTCTCCAATAACCCTTACGGCGAGTCCTGGACCTGGAAACGGTTGTCTTTCTGAAATTTCCGGCGGCAGGCCTAAGTGGCGTGCAACCATTCTTACTTGTTCCTTATAGAGTTCAGCGACTGGTTCAACAACTTGAAAGCCGAAACGTTCAGCGGGGTCAATTCCAACCTGGGCTAAAACATTATGCTGAGTTTTCACTCCTCCAACAGTTTCCACAACGTCGGCTTTAATTGTTCCTTGAACAAGAAAACTGCAACCTTCCTTTTTGGCGACTTCAGCCAACGTCTGATAAAAGGTTTCCCTAAACGCCTTACGCTTTTCTTCAGCGTCCCTAAGCCCTTTTAACGCATTAAGAAATCTTTCCCTAGCATTTATTATTCGGACTGGCAAGTTTATTGGAGGAGCAGACAACAATTTAGTAACTTTTTCTGGTTCACCCTCACGCATAAAGGCGTCATCAATAAAGACGCATATTAGATTCTCGCCTATTGCCTTGTAAGTAATAACAGCGCTTGTTGTGCTGTCGACTCCTCCGGAAACAGCAACTATTGCCTTTTCGTCGCCAATCTTCTTTTTGATATTATCAATCTGCCTTTTCACAAATTCTTCTGGATTAAAGTTCAAACTTTAACTCCCCGATTAACTGGTTCACGGTTTCTTCGCTTAAATATTTACCTCCCCTAGGCATCCTTGCAATACCAGCTCTTGTTAATAGCTGCTGAGCTAGAATTGGGGAGGGAAGTTCACGGAAACCTCTAAACTTTATGAATGTAGCTTTTTCTCGCTTTCCCAAAAAACGCAGGAACTCGTTATAAATTTTTAGGCATGTTCCTTCACCGTATTTTTTCCAAAGTTCATGTTTATCTCCGGCAAATCTTTCAACGAATTCCGCTACTCCACGTATTTCCTTAATGGGATGCTTAACGTAGAAAAGCAGAACCCTAGTTTTCAAAGGGCCTCTCAACCCTCTTCTGACGAAAATGTGAACCTTCCTTCCCTTCGAATTTTCTTCTACAAGACGACTCCACCCATTTTTCACTCATCAACAACACATAGCCGTAACGTTCATAATCCATAGAGCTGCACCGTGATAGCAGATATTTAAGAATTAGTATTTAACAGTTGAAGCAGGGAATTCAAAAACCATACTTAAAAGCTACACGGCGTAATTTTAAATTATGCAATGTTAAAATCCACTACTTGACGTAAGATTTTTCACATAAAAAACTAAACTGAAAATCCCAAGCTTGACAGTGATGCCGGCAAAGTCATGTTAATTTTGCATGTTAAAACTTTTGTTTGCACAAGGCTACTAATGAACTGGTGCCAATTGTGGAGAGAGAGCAAGAAGAACTGAGGAAGCTCAAAATCGCTAAAGAATCAATAGAGGAGCTTAAATTAAGCTATACTGAGACTTTGGGGAACATAAAAGAGCTTTCTGAAAACTTAAGTTCTTTAAAGAGTTTATGGAAAACCAGCAACAAATCAAAACTTGTAAAGTGGGGGTTAAGCCTCATAGTTTTCCCGGAGCCATCACCAGTTACAGAAATAGTGGGCGCCACCTTACTCTCAGCAGGTTTAATTCAACAGAAAATCCGTAACAGCGGCCTTCACATGGAGGATATTCAGAAAACATTTCAAGAAGTGTTTAAGAATTTAAATAACCTCCGAGAAGATTTGATTAGATATTAAGCTTATATTGCAGCATAACATGTACATAACATACTGGAGGGAGTAGATAAGATGAAACTTGTAACAGTACTGCTTCCTGAAGCATATTTAGAAGGATTAGACGAACTCGTAAGGGCAAACATGTACCCGAGCAGAAGTGCGGCCATTCGCTCCGCGGTAAGGGACCTTCTTAAAAAGGAACTTTGGGGAAGGAAAGAAGAATAAAATTAAAAGTTTAAGATTTAAATTCCCGCCATCTTCTTATTTCAACATCCAATTTCCTGTCAACAGCACTCCATAAGTCAATTCCGCAAACTTTAGCACAAATAAATGCCGTCATCACAACATCAGAAAGCTCACTGCCTAGTCTCTCTCTTATTTCTTCTACTCCATAACTTTCCCTTCTAAAACCTGCAAGCTTAAAAACAAGATTAATGGTCTCGCCAGTCTCCTCAGCAATCTTGGCGGCTTGAAAAACCGGATGCTTCTTAGGAACTTTCTCATTAAAAAGCTGCCATAACTCCTCAAATTTCTCTTTTAACATAAAATCACATGCTTCAGCTAATTCCCTCTTACTCATTACTTGAAGTTTTTAGGTCTTCCAGCTTTATTTCTTTTCTCTGCAATATTTTTGGCAGTTTCAGTGTATAGGCGTGGTTTCTTTATCCAACTGATATGTTCTACGACGTAAGACTCCTCTTCTTCTGTATAGAAAAAGTTATTTCGTAAAATTATTACCAAATCTTGTTGACGTGCATTTGACACCGCCGATGAAGAGGCCCGTTGCTTAGGAACTGATGAAAAACGGTTGGACAGCTGAGGCGGCTAAAACCCAGCTAAAACTGAATTTACCGTATCTCTAATCTTTTTTGTGGCTTCAGCTGGATTTTTAGCCAGGGTTATGCTTCTTCCAACTATTAAGTAATCGGCGCCCGCCCTTACTGTTTCTTCAATTTTTCCTCCTTGAAAGCCTATTCCGGGCGAGTAAATTGGAACCTTATCTTTAACTATTTGCTTTACTTCAACTATTTTTTCCGGGTACGTAGCGCCTACAACCGCTCCGTCGGCATTCCACTCAACAGCTTTTCTTGCGAAAATTTGATATTGAGGAGTTAAGCTTCCAGTTTTCTTATCCTTCACAGTTTGCCCATACCCTTCATTTGCGCTTTTATGGCTCATGTAAACAAGGATTATTACGCCTTTACCGTTTTCACGGGCTAGTTTGAAGACTGGTTTTAGGCCTTCTTCCCATCCGACAAGTGGGTTAGCTGTGACAGCGTCAAATCCAGCCTCGAAATAATACCTTGCAATTATCTCATTTGTGTGTCCAACATCGTTTATTTTACAGTCCATGATAAGTGGTAACTCATAATCCTTTGCTACGCAGATAACTGTTTGGAGTCCTCTAAACAGTCCTAAGGGAAGAACTAACTGACGGTTAATTTTAACTGCACACACGTAATCGTTCGTTCCATCCAATATTTTAATGGCTTTTGAAAGGAGAATTTCATACGGTTTCTCAGGTGGAAGGTCAAGGGCCAAAACGATACGGGAGTTTCTTTCCTCAGCCGCTTTCTCCATTTTAGTTTTGAAATTCAATTTGGCACCCAGAATAATCTCTTGCTTTCATAAAAAAGGTTTATCGGTTTAAGAAAATCGGCATGCGTTTTTGACTCCGTAAAGTCTCTCTATAAGCAAATTCAGTACGCTTTCAATTAGTGGAATGTCGCATTGTTTAACTCCCTTTTGCTCAAATATTTTGCTATAGAGTTTTTCTACAGGATTAAATGGGAAAGGCACACTTTTTAGTTCTTTAGCCGACTCTTTTAGCAGTTTATCTAGAGCGTCGCTTTCCTCTTGGGAAAACTTTGTTGTAACTTTTAAGGCCAAAAGGAACAGTGGATGCGGCAGTTCATTTTGCTCTATTATTGACTTGAATATTTCTCTGTTTTTCTTATTCCTCGTTTTTGCCGGTAGTAAAGCATCAGCCAAGACTTCTTCAATCTCGTTTAGGAAGATGATTGCAAACTGTTTGGCCTCTGACGGTAAGCTCTTCTTGAATCTCGGTGCAGGCACCACATTTCCTGCCTTATAATGCTTTATATGGGCGAATTCATGTGCCAGAACTCCCTTGATGTTTCTTCTTACAAGCGGGTTGGTTGCATTGATAAATGTCCTAGTTTTGAGTTTCCTCCCTTCGGTTTGAAATTCTGTTGTAGCAACTACCCTTGGAGAAGACATCATAAATTTTTTGAATCTTCTGGCGGCCTTTCTGAATGCCCTCTTTCTGAGAACGTAGATTTCATCAGCTGTGTCGCCGATTATTTTTTTGGCTTTCTCAACAGCCCTAACTATTTTTTCCAATTTTCGTTCAAATTTCGAGTCAACCGTTAACTTAACATCGGAAACCTTAATAGTGATGTACTCGGCCATCTTCAATTACCTCCTAAAGGTTTTTCCAGATTTTACGGCTAAGATTCCGGAAAGGGCCTGGCAACACGAGCAAGTGTAAAATAATGCGTCAAATCCAAGTTGACTTACAATAACAACGGATAAAACGGCTGCTGCTGCCTCTGCAATGTCATAAGCCGAGTCGAAGAAACCCATCATGAAACCTCTGTTCTTTCTATTACTCAGATCGGCCATCAAGGCGAGTAGTGCTGGCCGTTGGAGAGCATAGGACACCCCGCTGATGAATTCGATGACGTAAAGTTGAATGACGTCATATGCGAAGATGTAGGAAAGCATGCAGGCTACTCCTAGGAAAACGCCTAGGAGGAAAATTTTCACTTTCCCTTGTCTATCCGCTAGCCTTCCTGCTGGAGCCTTGAAAACCGCTGCGACTATGCAGAAAATTGCGTATAGGATGCCGGTGTCAATTATTGTTGCTGAGAATCTTTTAAGCACGTAGATTGGATATATGGGGCCGACTAGGCCAACGCATAATGAGCTTAGTAGACTTAACGTGAATATGAGTATTATTGGTTTGCGCATGTGCACTCCCCCTGGTTAAAGCGAGGGAGCGCATGTTTAACCTTACATAAGTTTTCATTGTCGGTGAACCTAGCCTCTAGCGAAAAATTTTTTACCTATAGGTATAAATAAACCTTTCGGAACAAACAGAAAGGAGCTGACAAAATGCCGAGAAAACAAGGATCAATAGGCAAGACAAAACTAATGATGCTGGCAATAATCTACTACCTCGAAAAAAGAAGAGGGGAAAAACCCTATGGATATGCAATATGGCAAATCTTGAAAAAGGTATTCAAAAGCTACCTAAAACCCATGGATGTCAGAAACATTTACCGCCACTTGAGGGACTTAACAAACATGAAATACATTAAAAAAGTTGAAGTTGAAACTGTAAAAGGCGCCCCAGACAGACAACTTTATGCTTTAACAGACAAAGGGAAAAAATTCACTGAAGATGAATGCAAAAATCACCTAGAACTTCTTGAAAAATCTGGGAATAGTTAATTTATCACTTTTCAGTACATGGGTAAAACTTTATTCCGTCAATTTCTCCTCCAGCAACCCTTTTGATGAAGTTTAATGCAGTTTTCACAGCATTTTCTAATGTTTCTTTACCTATTTTAGGGGCGCCATATCCCACGATAAGTACGTTACGTGTTTCATTGGTAATTTTTGTTTCATCAGCATCTCTATGTGGATAAATACACAGAATTCTTTTCCGGTCGGCTAACACAGGCATTTTCTTCTCAAGTTTTAGTGGAGTCTTCATACCTATTCCGCGGAAAATGTCATTTTCATTTGAAAAACGCACAGTTAACGGTGGAAAAATCTTTTCTAGGTCAAATCCGCTTAGTGGAACTATTGTTTTAAGTGAGGCTAGGTTGTAGGCGTCTACAACGTTTGATATTTTCGGAATGTTCTTTCCTTGTAAAACTCTTCTGAGTAAAGCTTCGCCGGAAGGCCTAGTCTTGGTTGGGTCTATGTTTAAGCTCCAGAAAAGGTCTCTGTAAGCCCTAACAATGGGGTTATCCTTTAAAGTTTCTAAAACATGCTTCTTTTTTGCTTCTTCAAAAACTTGTTTACGTAATTCTTCTATTTTTTCATTTGTTGATTCAACTTTTACGTTTCGAATAATCCCGGCGCATATTGCTAACTCTGGAAACTTAGATGCAACTTCCTTATCCCAGCTGACTACTAAAGCCATCCCAGCTCACCTTTTAAACGCCAGTTTCCAGTTGATTAAGATATTCTTTTCATTTACTTAGGTAACATAAATTTTTAAGGAAATGCAAATTACGAATTAGGTATTCGTTATGATTAAGGTTGGTTGTTGCGGCTACCCAGTTTCGATGAAACGTTATTATGAAAGCTTTAGCCTAGTTGAGTTAAATACAACTTTCTACAATTATCCTCGCATTTCAACAGTTGAAGGTTGGAGAGCGAAAGCACCGGAAAACTTTGAATTTACAGTTAAGGCTCATCAGGATATAAGCCACAAGTTTAGGCTTAAACCAGAAAAATCCTGTTTAGAAGCATTTGAAAGAATGAAAGAGATATGCAAAATTTTAGACAGTAAAGTTCTCGTTGTTCAGACACCGGCTTCTTTCCGTCCGGACAAACTTGATGATGCAAGGGAATTTTTCAGTAAGATAAACCGCGAAGGTCTAACAGTTGTATGGGAAACCAGAGGGCCGGCATGGGAAAAAACGGAAATTCGCAAAAAACTTGCAGAGACGCTGAAAAAACTTGATGTACCGCATGTTACCGACCCATTCAAAACCTCCCCAGTTTACACGGGTAAAATAGCCTACTTTAGACTTCACGGTCTTGGAGAAAAACTCTACTACTACCAATATTCAGACAAAGAACTGGAAAAATTACATAAAATCGTGGAAAGCTACGAGGAGAAGACAGAAGATGTCTACGTATTATTTAATAATCTTTCAATGTTTGATGACGCTGCCAGATTCGTCTACTATATTGAGAATGGGAAGTTTCCTAGCTTGACTGGCGCCGTTGGAATTGAATCAGTTCGTAACGTTCTAAGCAAAACACGTTATCCAACAAATAAAAGTCTACTTTTAAAGAGGGTTGGCTGGAAACTCGTTGAAGTTAAAGAGGGCCGACAAATAAGACTTGAAGAATTGTTAAAGGAAATTCCTTCTAGAACTTATGAAAATGTGGATGAGTTGTTAAAAGAAATTAAAATTTAGAAGCTTAGAATGAGAATTTAGGGCTTAAAACTTCGATTTTAACGCTGCTGGGCGGCTGAAATATCAGAGTTTGAGTGAAAATGTTTAATCCCTCTTTGTGTGCAGCTTCCAACAGTTTTGAAAATTTTGGGTCTATTTCGTAGCATGGTCTAACGGTTTTTGCGTCTGGCCTTTGAACAGCGAATAAGATTCCTGCTTTGAACCCTTCTTTTAGGCATTTCCTTAAAGTTTGGACATGTTTTCTACCCCTTAATGTTGGTGCATCTGGAAACATGGCAACTTCATTGATAACGTATGAAACGCTTTTAACTTCAAGATAGAAACGTTGTCCGTTCCTTCCAAGCAGAAAGTCAAGTCTAGACCTGTCTTTCAGTACGTTTTCTTTCAGAACTCGATACTTCCTAAGGGGAGGAAATAAGCCTCTATCTATTAGGGCTTTTGTTATTTTATTTGCAAATCTTGTGTCAACTATTATTGGTATGTTATGGTGTTCAACTGCAAACATAGTGTATCTACTCCTTCGGTTAAGTGAACGTTTTTCTTGCAGAAAGGCTTTGCATTTTGGGAAAAGAACTGTTAGCATTCTTCCAGAATTTGGAAGATGAGCTAAAACCTTCTTTCCGTCCAGTTCTATTTCCGCCAAGAATCTATTTAATCTCTGAATAAATGTCCCTTGGAAAAGTTTGAAGCTTAATTTAACGTTAATTGAACTCATTTCTGTATCTCGGCCTCAAATAAAATATAATTTCAGTATAGAAAACTTTAATTATGGAAACGTAGTTGAAAGAAAGGTCAAGTTATGGGAAGGAAGCTCCGATGATAATTGTCCAATTATCCGACTTACACTGTTCAACGGGTTCACAATTCTTAAAGGATAAACTGACAACTGCTATAAATGAGATAAATCAACTAAACCCAGACTTGGTTATAATTGCAGGGGACTTGACGGAAAGCGGGTTTAAAACCGAGTTTGAAGAGGCAAAAAGATTTATAGACCAAATTAAATGTCCAAGAAAGATAATTACTATGGGAAATCACGACTCACTTTACACTGGTTATCTTCTATATGAACAGTTTTTCGGAAAGCCATCCGGCGTGTTGGATACGCCAGACTGCCGAATAATTTACGTTAACACTGCAAGGCCGGATAGAGATGAAGGCAGAGTTGGAAGAGACCAGATTCAATTCATTAAGGAAAACTTTGTTGAAGAAAAGATGAACATCCTTGTCATGCATCATCATTTAATTCCTGTTCCAGACACAGGTTTAGAAGTAGCCATAGTTGAAGACGCAGGCGACGTATTGAAAGTACTTTCAAAGTTTAAGCCCGACCTCGTTCTGAGCGGACATAGGCATCGTCCATGGATGTGGAAACTTAACGACATAGACTTCATTTTTTCTGGGGCAGTATCAACAATAAGACTTAGAGGCTTTTTTGAGAACTCATATAACGTTATAAAAATAAAGCGTAGAAGAGTTTGGGCGAAACTGAAGATTGTAGGCGGCCCCTACATAGACTTTGATAAGCTGACCTAAACTTTAATAGTGCCTGAGAAAGCTTCGGCTGCTGCTTTAAAGGTTTCTTCAGCCTCTTTTTCGGAGGCTACTCCCAAAGCAACTATACTGAGTAGACCAGACTTACAAGCGTATTCTAGGGCTTCCTTAGGCCTTAAATAGCCAGCTGCTAAAATTTTCTTCCCAATTATGGGCTTATGAAGCAAGGCTGCTTTCTCCGCGATTTTTTCCGGTTTTGCATCCATGAACATTCCAAGCTTGTTGTAGGGCATCATAACAAGGTCCATATCAAGTTCAGTTTTAAGCAGCCAACTTATCGTTGAAAATGGCCTATGAGTAGTTACTCCGGCGAGAAAACCAGCGTAATGTATTCTGTTTAATAATTCGGAAATTTTTCGCTTATCTTTTTTGTCAGTAATTTCTCCGTGTAGAATTGCTGCAATAGTGTTAAAATTTTGAAAATTCTTCAAGTCCTCAACCGGGTTTTCTGGCCCGACAGTTGCGACAATATGTAGCCTTTCTTTCAAATTCTCTTCAGCAATTTTTATGGCTTTGAAAATTGGAGGGTAAGGAAGGGCTTGAATTCCCATAACCCCCATATCCACTGCTTTAAGGATTATTTTCGCGATGTTTTCTGGTTTCTTGTAGAATTTTTGGTAATATACGTAGGCTCTGCTTCCAAATTGTCCAGCGCCGATAAATGGTGAAGTCCCTAAAAGCACGCGGGGAATTTTAGCTTTTCCAATTTGAATTTGAAGTTGCAACAGTAACTCTCGAATCGAAATTAGTTTCGGTTTGATAGTCAACTTAAACAACTCATCTGAAGCTTAACCCTTTAATTTCAGATTCGAGAACTTTGAAGTCTTCTTCTAAGGCGTCTCGTAGCTTCACATTGTACAATGCTGCTGCCGGATGATACATTGGAATTAAAACTATTTCAGAGTCAAATAATTCTACGTGGTAAACTTTGCCGTGAACCCGACTGATTCCACTAAACGGCATTCTTGTTTTTGAAAAAATGTAAGAAGTTGCGTGTCTTCCCAAAGTTACGATTATTCTAGGTTTTATAATTTTTATTTGCCTATCCAAGTAGGGTGTGCAGGCTTTAACTTCTTCTGGTTGTGGGTCACGATTTTCCGGAGGTCTACACTTCAAAATATTTCCTATGAAAACTTCGCTTCTTGAAAGCCCAATTCCGGCGAGAAGGCCGTCTAGAAGTTTTCCAGCGGCTCCTACGAAAGGTTTGCCTTTAACATCTTCCCAATAGCCTGGAGCTTCACCGATAAACATTATTTTTGCGTCTAAGCTTCCCTCACCTGGAACTGGATTACGTCTAAACTTCCAAAGATTACACTTTTTACATTCAAAAACTTCCTTTACAATTTCGTCCATAAGCTCCCTTTTAGACATTTAGCAACTACCTTACAATTTAGAATTGATTTCAACGGCAATAAGCTTTATCAAACATTCAAGCTTACCTTAGGAAATGGTGAAAGACATGAGTTTTGAACGTGAATATAAAGGCGTGAAAATTCGAGTTGTACGTGGAGATATAACAAAAATGGAAGTTGAAGCCATAGTTAATCCGGCTAACAGCCTACTCGTCATGGGCGGCGGAGTAGCCGGAGCCATAAAAAGAGCTGGGGGAAAAGAAATAGAGGAAGAAGCTGTTAAACATGCTCCAATACCCATTGGAGAAGCTGTAGCAACAACTGCTGGAAAGCTTAATGCAAAATACGTCATACATGCACCTACTATGGAAAGACCAGCTATGAGAATAGGGCCGGAAAATGCGAGAAAAGCCATGAAAGGAGCCTTAGAATGCGCAAGAAAGCTGAAGGTGAAAAGCATAGCCTTTCCTGGACTTGGAACGGGAGTAGGCGGGGTTACCGCAGAAGACGCCGCTAACGTAATGGTTGAAGAATTAAAGAGGCATATTGACGAAGGAACATCTCTTAAGGAAGTTTTGCTCGTTGGATTCGGTGAAGAACTAGCTAAAGCCTTTGAAAGGGCTGTTGCCGAAATCATCTGTTAATTTTGTAATGTAGTTAATGTCGGAAACTGTCGGATAGATAAGAGAGTAAGCGGAATATCGTCATAATTATTTATTAATTCTCTGTTTATCCTTTTTTATTTTTCGTCAATATCCTACAATTAGTTGTCGATTAATGTCGGCATATTTTATGCATCTCCGACAAGCTTTTATAGGAGTTCCTTTTATCTCATTATTTCGGTGTGAAGCTTGACTGTTTCAGTAATGAAGCCTAAGTCAAGAGATGAACTTGTTCAATTGTTAAAGGCGGCTATGAAACGGGAGATGAGTCTCCGTAGGGCTAAGGGATTAGCTGTGAAGCCAACTATTTCTGGAACAGCTAAAATTTTGGGTATTCACCGTGACACACTTTATGAATGGATGAAAGAGTATAATGTTAACTTTGAGGAGATTGCACGGGAAATAATTTCTCCAGCTAAAATCTTGGAGGAACCGGAAAAGCATGTTTATTTAATTGGAGAGGCCCTTCTCGGCTCTGGAAATGAAGTTGCCCATGTAGATTTATTGATAGGCGATAAAGACGGCCCTGTCGGCGAGGCTTTTGCGCATAGTCTTTCAAGTATGTCGGCTGGCCATACGCCTTTGCTTGCAGTTATTAGGCCTAACCTTCCACCTAAGCCTCATACAGTTATAGTTCCGAAGGTTACGATTAGAAATATGGATGATGCAAACAAGATTTTTGGACCTGCGCAGGCTGCTGTTGCAAAGGCTGTTGCCGACGCTGTTGAGGAGGGAATAATTCCTAAAGACAAAGTTGACGATTGGGTTGTAATTTGCAGTGTTTTCATTCATCCAGACGCGAAGGATTATAGGCGCATTTACCATTATAATTATGGGGCAACCAAGCTGGCTTTGAAAAGGGCCCTAGCTAAGTATCCTCCGCTGGAAAAGATTATGTATGATAAGGACAGAGCAAAACATCCGATAATGGGATTTCGAGTGCCGCGGCTTTGGCGACCGCCATACTTGCAGATAGCCCTTGACATTCCAAGCCTAGAAAGGACGAAGAAGATTATTCAGCAAATACCGAGAAGCGACCGCATAATACTGGAAGTTGGAACTCCTCTTCTGAAGCGGTACGGAACAAAGGTTATTCGGGAACTTAGAGAAGTTGCCAAAGACATGTTTATTATCGCTGACTTGAAAACTTTGGATGTTGGAAAAGTTGAAGTAGACATAGCCTACGAGGAAACTGCCGACGCCGTTGTTGCCGCAGGCCTTGCAGACATCCCGACCCTTAACAACTTCATATACGAAGCCAAAAGACTTGGAATCTACGCCTTCATAGACCTCATGTACGTTGACAACCCAGTTGAGAAGCTTAAACAGCTAAAGGACTTTCCAGACGTAATAATAATTCACCGTGCAATAGATGTTGAAACAGGCAGAACCTTAGGTTTAGACCTAATTCCGAAACTTAGGAAAGAATTTAAGGATAAAAAATTCTTGGTTGCTGTTGCAGGCGGAATAATACCTGAAACTGCAAGAGAAGCCTTAGAAAAAGGCGCCGACATAATCATTGTTGGAAGATACATAACCCAGTCGAAAGACATTGAAAGAGCAGTTAGGGAATTCCTAAAAATAACACGAGAAATGCGAGAAGACATAGATCTCTACAGAGTCCATGTGGAGTAAATATCATTTGTAAATGGTTAACCTCAGTAACGAGGAAAGAACTGCATTGAAAAGATTCCAAAGATTTTATTTCTGAGCTCAACGCATAACAAAGTGAGTAGGGAGAAGCTATGATAATAGTTCCTGGGCCTTCTTCGACTAGTCTTGGAAGAAGAATGGCTGAAATATTGGAAGCTAAACTTGTTTCAGTTGCCTTCAAAAAATTTCCAGATGGTGAATCTTATCTTAGATTCGAAGAGGAAGTTGCAGAAGAAGAAGTTGTTGTTGTTCAGAGTACGGGTCCACCGCAGGATACAAGTCTCATTCAGCTTTTAATTTTGATAGATGCAGCCAAAGATTTGGGAGCAAAACGTGTAACTGCTGTTGTTCCCTACTTGGCCTATGCAAGGCAAGATAAACGTTTCTTGCCAGGAGAAGCCATAAGTATACAAACTGTTGGAAAACTTTTGAAGGCTGCTGGCATAGATGAACTGCTAACGGTAAACGTCCACGAAGAAAAAGTCTTAAAAAATTTTGGTTTTCCAGCTGAAAGCGTCTCTGCAATGAGTTTGCTGGCTGAATACTTTAAGTCGAAGGGTTTTCAAGGTGCCTTCGCTCTTGCCCCGGACCGTGGCGCAGTTCAACTTGCCGTAGAAGCCGCCGAAGTCTTAGGTGGAGAGTATGGATGGCTTGAAAAGAAACGTGATCTCTACACGGGTGAAGCGAAGACTGAGGAAAAAACCCTTAACGTTTCTGGAAAGGACGTCATAATCTTTGATGATATCATAAGTACTGGTGGAACAGTTGCTAATGCCGTTAAAATCTTAAAGAAGCAGGGTGCGAGAAGGGTTTTTGCCGCTTGTGCTCATCCGTTAATGATTGGAAATGCAAAGGAAAAAATTTTGCAAAGCGGAGCAGAAGGCATAGTTGGAACGGACTCTGTTCCAAGCAATGTGACAATTGTTTCACTTGCCCCGCTACTTGCCAAGGTTTTAGCCGAGAAATTTAAGGGATAACAGTGCCAAAATTATTCTTCCTGGTTTCCGGGGAGTATGAGACTCTTCCTTTCTCCGAGTTAAAAGCAATTTTAGAAGCAGAGGGTTTCCAATACAGAGTTTTGGAAAGGCTAACTCAAGTTTTAAGGTTAGAAAGTAAACGTGAAAGCGTTAGGGTTGTTGCATCGAGAGCAGCTTTAACGAGGGTTGGCGCAGAGGAAATTTTCAAGTGTGAAGCTGGCAAAGCTGAAATAATTAGAAAACTGTCGCAAACTCCTCTAGAAAATTTCATAAGGTCAGGAGAAACTTTTGTGGTCAGAATGAAACGTGTCGCTGGAAGTTCCCCCCATTTAAGCACATTTTGGCTTGAAAGGAAAATTGGAGAAATAATTCTGAACAAAGTTGCAAACGTAAAAGTTAACCTTTTTAATCCCGGCAAAGTTTTTTTCGGGATTTTAACTCAGAACCAGTTTATTTTTGGCCTTAAACTTGCAGAAGTCAAACCAAAACCTTTCGTTCAAAGAAGACCCAAGAATAAGCCGTTCTTTCATCCTTCAGCCATGCCAGCTAAACTTTCTCGGTGCATGGTAAACTTGGCAAGGCCTAAAAGGAATAGTCTATTTCTCGACCCGTTTTGTG
>Ga0190354_1000006_pt1 | contig 42363 bp, 46 predicted proteins | sample 4872131213_MG_FD_163436 | JGI IMG/M metagenome (GOLD analysis project Ga0190354, IMG submission 163436) | Hydrothermal vent microbial mat bacterial communities from Southern Trench, Guaymas Basin, Mexico - 4872-13-12-13_MG | ecosystem: Environmental > Aquatic > Marine > Hydrothermal vents >...
TCTACGCATTTTCCACCGAAAATTTCCGGAGATCACCGAAAGAAGTTGAAGAAATAATGAGAATAGCTGAAGAAAAACTGAGGAAACTCTTGACAGATAAAAGAATTCATGAAAACAATGTAAAGGTGAAAATAATTGGAAGAAAGAATCTTCTTCCGAAGTCCCTTCGAAAACTTGCAGACGAGGTTGAGGAATCAACGAAAAATTACAATAAGCACTTTTTAAACATAGCCTTAGCCTATGGGGGTAGAGCTGAAATAGTGGATGCTGCAAGGAAAATAGCTGAGAGAGTGGAGAAGGGAGAAATAGGATCTAAGCAAATTGACGAGAAACTATTTGAAAAATTCCTCTATACTTCGCATTTGCCGAAGCAGGATCCAGACTTGATAATAAGAACTTCAGGTGAGGAACGTCTAAGCGGGTTTCTGTTATGGCAGTCAGCTTACAGTGAATTATGCTTCTTAGATATTTATTGGCCAGAATTCAGAAAGATTGATTTGCTGAGGGCAATTAGGACTTTCCAGAAAAGAAAGAGGAGATTTGGGAAATAACCTTATGCTCTTTTCTTGGCGCTAACGATTGAGATTACGTCTCTGTCTTTCAGAATGTAAGTTTCACCCACTCTTTTCTTGTTTCTTGCTTCTATTGCGTAAATGAAAGTTTCGCCTAGTTCACTATGTATTATGTAGGCGAATTCCCGTGCGGTGGTTCCGTAAGGCACTAGGTAAGCGTCTGGTAGAACGTTCCCTTTATGGTCTGTTAAGTGTTCGATGTCTTCAACTGGATAAACGACTATCATGTTTAAGAGCTTAAAGAACGCCGTGTTTATTGCATCTTGAACTCCAGTTGAGCCGTATTTTAAAAGTATTTTTTCCCTAATTGTCTCTAAAGCTTTTAATTGGTTTTCTGTTAGCTTTTCACGTTGTAGAATTTTGAAGTTGCAGTCTCCGGGTGTGTATTCTATTAAGTTTTTTTCAGAAGCCCTTCTTAGGGCTAGTTCTGCTTCTGCGCAGCATGGAACAACTATGTAGCCTAATTCTTTTAGTCTCTCAACGTTTTCTTCTGCTGGGGGGATATCTATCTTGTTTGCGGCTATTAACATTGGCTTGGCGACTTTTCTTAGGGTGTCAACAAATTTTATGAAATCTTCTTCGCTCCATGAAGTTGGCTTTTCCGGGTTTAGTTCAGCTGTTCTTATAGCCTCAAATATGTGAGTTCTTTTTATTTGAAGCCCGCTTAGGCGTTCTTCAAGAACTTTAAGCAAATCAACTGAGGATTCAGTTTCAGCCTTTCTGGCGATTTTAGGCCAGTCACGTTTTAAAATGTTTACCATCCACATTGTAATTTCAACTTCTAGAAAGCGAGCGTCCTCAACTGGGTCGTGAGTTCCAGGTTTGCATGTTCTTCCTTCTATGTCTGTTCCTCCGGATGCGTCAACTATGTGAATTAAGGCGTCGGCTTTACGAATCTCGTCTAGGAACTGGTTTCCTAATCCTCTTCCTTGCCATGCTCCGGGAACAAGTCCGGCGCAGTCGATTAGTTCAACTGGTATTAGGCGTATCCCATTTATGCATAGAGAATTAACCGGATTATCTTTAACGTTAAATTCTCTACATACACAGGGGGTTCGAACGTAGCCTATACCCCTGTTCGGCTTTATTGTTGTAAAGGGGTAATTGGCTATTTCAGCTGGAGCGAGAGTTGCAGCGCTGAAAAAAGTTGATTTTCCAACATTCGGTTTTCCAACTATACCAACCATCAAACCCTAAACTTCCAATAGTTTATAATTAGGCAAATTAAAATAAAAGTCATCACAGTTAACAGAACTGAGGGAAAGGACATGAAGGTACTCGTCTGTGACCCCATAGATGAAGAAGGGATAAAAATTCTTAAAGACGCCGGGTTCGATGTTCATATACGCCCAGACATTTCCTACGAAGAACTTAAGCAAACTGTTGGAGAATTTGAAGTTTTAGTTGTTAGAAGTAGAACAAAGGTTACTAGGGAAATAATTGAAGCTGGAAAAAACCTTAGAATTGTAGCTAGAGCTGGGGCTGGAATAGACAACATCGATGTGGAAGCTGCAAAGGAAAAAGGAATAAAAGTTTTGAACACGCCTGAAGCGCCGGCAGTAGCAGTTGCAGAGCTTACAATTGGACTTTTACTCTCACTTGCAAGGCATATTCCAAGGGCGGATCATTCGATGAAAGAGGGAAAATGGATTAAAAAACAGCTTAAAGGATGGCAATTAAAGGGAAAAACTCTAGGAGTAGTTGGTTTAGGTCATATAGGTGAAAAGGTAGCTAGACTTGCAAGAGCCTTTGGAATGAAAATACTCATAACAAAGCGTACTCCGCCTCCTCCGGAAATTTTGAAGGAGCTAGACGCAGAGTTTGTTCCACTGGATGAGTTGCTGAAAAGAAGCGACGTCATAAGCTTGCATATCCCGTTAACTCCGCAGACATACCACATGATAGGCGAAAAGGAAATTCAACTCATGAAGGATGGAGCATTCATAATTAACACTTCAAGAGGAGCTGTGCTAGATGAAAAAGCCTTGTTTGAAGCTTTAAAAACTGGAAAACTTGCGGGCGCTGCATTAGACGTGTATGAAAAAGAGCCGCCTACAGATTATTCGCTTGCAAAACTGCCGAATGTAGTGTGTACTCCGCATATAGGGGCCCAAACGGTGGAAGCTCAAAAACTTGCCTCTACACTTATAGCTCAAAAGATAATAGAAGCGGCCAAAGAATCTTCATAAACTTCACGTTTCCTTGAACCAAGCTTCACAATGATTAGAATAATTGCAAGAATAAGTATTGAAAGCAAAATTGCACATTTGAAAATTATCTGCTTAACTAAATTTGAGGTGTATTTAATTTGATTTTGAGCTTGCTGAATCTTTCCTTCATCCTTATTTTCTAGTATTTGCTGAATACTTAAATCGAAATTGTATAGCGATTCTTTAACTTCTTTTAGCTCTGTTAAAGCAAAGACTTGGGCGCCCATCAACTTTGAAATGAAGTAGAGCTCTTCCACTGTTTCAGCCTTCAAAACCAAATTGTAGGTTAAATAAGCTAGGCTGAAATCGTTAAAATTTTCAATTGAAGCCTTAGAGATTTCAACGGTTTGGGAGGTTTCTAAAACAGTGTTTCCAACAGATGTGGAGTATTCAACGAAAAAGTTGTCGTATGGATATTTTATTGGAAAGCTTTGTAGAGAGCTGAAGTGCAGATTATCCTGGTAGTCTATGTATTTCCAAGTTAAATCTACTGGAACCCATCCGTAGTTTTCTAGGTAATATTCAGCCCACATGTGCCCATCGGTTAATTCTTCATTAATTTTATGAAAGACAAATCCGGCTTGAACTCTGGCTGGAATACCGCATGCACGGCACAAGGCAACGAAGAGATAGGAATATTCCGAGCAGTCTCCTCGGCCGTTAATTAACGCCCACTTCGCCCCTCTCTCATCAGGTTGAATTTCATAAGTTAAATTTTCCATTACGAAATTTGCTATTCTTAGGGCAATAATCTGCGGGTTAGTCTCATTTCCAGCAATGCTTTCAGCAGTTTTAACTATTAATGGGTCGTCCGATTCGATGTAGTCTTCTGGCTGTGTGTACGTCTTGTATATTTCAGATTCTTTAACGTAATTTTCAACTTGACCTATTTGGAAAAGAACTGAAAATGAAAGTGTAAGATACTCTATTTTGGCAACAAATTTTTCTTTCGGAAGTATTTTGTTAATTTTCCATGAAATGTAGATGTTTCCATAGCTGTCATTTTCAAATTCTACATTCTGAGAGGGAGCTATCCTATCTATTACTGCAAAGTGGTAAGGTGTTTGATTTCTTATAACTGGAACTATTAGTTGAACGTCTTTAGCTGCAAATTTGCCTAAGTTACTAATGATTATTGTATGGGTTAAACGAGCAACTGTTGGATTGCGAATTTTAAACTTCAAATTGTACTGTTCAGCGGAGAAACACGATGTAAAGGAGGAAAAGATGAAACATAAAATTACAAATGTGACTAACAGACGTTTCAAAGACATCTTTGATTCATTTTTCATAAGTAAACCGTATTTTTCATCAGAATTAAATTCTTCTGTATTTTGAAAGCGAATGCTAAATCTTAATTTATAAATTGTAGAAAGGTTGCTCTAAGATTAGGAAAGTTGGATGCGTATGACGCTCATGGAAAATGTTAGGGAGAAGAAGAAAGATGATTCCGTCGAAAGAGAAGCTAATTGAAATGTATAGGAAAATGCTTGAAATACGTCATTTCGAAGAGAAAGTCTACGAACTCTACGGCCAAAACCTAGTTCCAGGCACCATCCATCTTTACGCAGGTCAAGAAGCAGTTGCCGTCGGAGTTTGTGCAAACCTCAGAAGGGAAGATTACATAGTTAGCACCCACAGGGGACATGGACATTGCATAGCGAAAGGAGCAGACCTAAAAAGAGTCATGGCGGAAATACTGGGCAAGAAGACTGGTTACTGCAAGGGAAAGGGCGGTTCAATGCATATAGCCGACTTCAGCGTAGGCATATTGGGCGCAACAGGAGTTGTCGGCGCCGGGATTCCAATAGCAGCCGGGGCAGGCTTGTCAATAAAGCTTAGGGGCACAGACCAAGTTGTAGCTTGCTTTTTCGGAGATGGAGCCTCAAACCAGGGAACATTCCATGAGGGAATAAACATGGCGGCTATTTGGAAGCTTCCAGTTCTCTTCGTTTGTGAAAACAACCTTTACGCGATGGGAACCCGCCAGTCAAGGGTAATGCTAATAGAAAATATTGCCGGCCGCGCGGTTGCCTACGGAATTCCAGGAGTTACCGTTGATGGAAACGATGTTTTAGCAGTGTATGAAGCAGCTCGGCGAGCCGTTGAAAGAGCCAAGAAGGGAGAAGGCCCAACGTTGATAGAATGTAAGACGTATAGACATAAAGGCCATTCACGCTTTGACCCGGCAACGTACAGACCGAAGGAAGAAGTAGAATTCTGGCTTAAAAAAGATCCTATACCAAGATTTAGAAGCAAACTTGTGGAAATGGGTATTTTAACGGATGCAGAGGCCGAACAAATTGAAAAAGAAGTTTTAAACGAAATAGAAGAAGCCGTAAAGTTTGCACTGGAAAGTCCTTACCCGGAACCTGAAGAAGCACTAAAGGACGTATACGCTTAGGAGGAATGGAAATTTGAGGGAAATAAGCTATAGAGACGCTTTAAAAGAGGCTTTACGGGAAGAAATGCTTAGAGACCCAACAGTCTTCCTGATAGGTGAGGACATCGGCCGCTATTGGGGTGGAGCCTTCAAGGTAACGAAGGGACTGGCTGAAGAGTTTGGAGAAGAAAGAGTTAGAGACACCCCCATCTCTGAATCCGCAATTATCGGCGTCTCAGTCGGCGCAGCTATGACTGGAATGCGTCCAGTGGCTGAAATAATGTTTGGAGACTTAACAACCCTTGCGATGGATCAAATAGCAAATCAGGCAGCCAAGATTAGATATATGTTTGGCGGACAAGCCAAGGTTCCACTTGTCATCAGAACTCCCTTCGGCGGCGGAGTAAACATTGCAGCGCATCATTCTCAATGTTTGGAAACTTGGTTCATGCATGTTCCAGGCTTGCAAGTTGCGGTTCCTTCAACTCCCTACGATGCGAAGGGTTTATTGAAAACTGCCATCCGAAATGACAACCCAGTTATCTTCTGCGAGCACAAGCTACTTTATCCCATTGTTGGGCCTGTTCCAGAAGAAGATTACACTGTGCCATTCGGTGTTGCAGACTTAAAACGTGAAGGAACAGATGTCACCATAATTGCTACACTTTATATGGTTCATAAATCCTTAAACGCGGCTGAAGCCCTACAGAAGGAGGGAATAAACGTTGAAGTTGTTGACCCCCGCACTCTTGTCCCCCTCGACAAGGAAACAATTCTTAATTCAGTTAAAAAAACTGGCCGCGTCGTAATTGTTACTGAAGACTGCAAGACTGCTGGTGTAAGCGCTGAAATTGCAGCCATAATCGCTGAAGAGGCATTAGACTATTTGGATGCTCCCATTAAAAGGGTTACAACGCCGGATGTGCCTATACCGTTTAGCCCTCCCCTTGAGCAGTATGTAATTCCAGATGAAAAGCGAATAGTTAAGGCCGTTAAGGAAGTAGTCTATTAGAGGATTGTGGCAAATGGCTGTTAAAATTGTAATGCCGAAACTTAGTCTAACAATGAAAAGCGGTGCAGTGGTTCAATGGTACAAAAAAGAGGGAGACAAAGTTGAAAAAGGAGAACCAATCGTGGAAGTTTTAACTGAAAAGGTTACATACGACATTGAGGCTCCAACTTCCGGTGTTTTAAGGAAGATTTTCGCAAAAGAAGGTGAAGAAGTCCCTGTTAACGGGCTTCTGGCAATAATAACTATGCCAGATGAACCCTTGCCAGAGATTGAAGAGGAAAAAGTGAAAAAAGTTGTTAGGGAAAGAATTTTGGCTTCTCCGGCAGCTAAACGTTTAGCAAGGGAGTATGGAATAGACTTAAGCCAGATTGTTGGAACAGGCCCGCAGGGGAGAATAGTTGAAGCTGATGTTAGGCGTTATATTGAAGAGAAAATGGAGTATAAACCAAAAATTCGCGAAGTAATTCCGCTTGTCGGTATTAGGAAAATTTCAGCTGAGAGGGTGGCGTTAAGCATTAAGAATGCGCCTCACTGCACGTTAGGAATGGAAGTGGACATGTCAGAGGCTTCAAAATTGAAGGAATCGTTTGGAGTATCCTATACTGACATAATTGTTAAGGCCGTTGCCTTAGCTCTAAAAGAGCATAGAATGCTAAACTCAACCCTTAAAGACGGGGAAATCAAAGTTTTTGAAGACATAAACATTGGAGTTGCAACAGCCACACCTCAAGGTTTGGTTGTCCCAGTGGTTAAAAATGCGGATAAAAAGTCGCTTTCTGAAATTTCATCCGAAATAAAAACGCTTACTCAAAAGGCTCGTGAGGGAAAACTAGAAAAGGAAGATTTTTCCGGCGGAACCTTCACAGTAACCAACCTTGGAATGTACGGAGTTGAATTTTTCACTCCAATCATAAATCCGCCTGAAGCAGCCATACTTGGAGTTGGAAAAATAACAAAGAAACCAGTTGCAGATGGAGAAGAAGTTAAAATTAAGCCCATGATGACTTTAAGTCTATCGTTTGACCATAGAATTGTAGATGGAGTGCCAGCCGCAAAATTTCTGCAAAAGATAAAGGAAATTTTAGAGAATCCAACCCTTCTACAAAAATGTTAGGGGTTCATACTGAACTAGATTCGCTTTCTTCAACTGTAGTATTGACTTCTTGAGTTTTCTCAGTTATTTCCGGCGTTTTCTCCTCTTTTTTCACTATTTCTTTGCGTGTTTTTAATCCGGCATCCTTAATAAGTGAGATTCCTCTGCTTGTTATTACTGATGCACCGTATTCTATAACTATGAAGAGGAAGAATATGAGGGGGCGTTGGCTATTGGAACAAATGCTACTGCAAAGTTTTCCTCTCCGGTTGGCGTTGGAATCAGTTGGGGAAGCTCAGCTTTTCCGTTCAGCATTTGGAAGGCAAACCATATTGAGAATAGCATTATTATTAAGCCAACTATGAGAAGTGCATATCCAACTATTTTCTCAACTGTTTCTGCCTTCAAACTTCTCACTCTCGATTGGCTAATATGCTTAACATTTTATAGTGTATATTTAGCTTTTGAGTTCTTCTGGAATTTTGCTTGTTTCTTTGGTGCATAGGAACTCTAGAGGCTCCTCGCCAGCATTTTCTATTTTATGATTTTCAAATGATGGAATGAATATTGCAGTTCCAGGCTTAGCTAAAAAGACACAGTTTTCACCATAAATTTTTGCTTTCCCCTTCAATATGAAAACTTCATGTTCATGCTCATGCCTTTCAAATGGGGTATAGCCTCCTACATCAATCGTAAATAATCTAAGTTGAATGCGTTTAGCTCCGATGCCGGCATGCAAGAGATACTTTACCTTAACCCCTTTTGCATGTTCCTTCTTTAGTTCAAACTCTCTAACTGAATTAACATCAACTACGTACAAGCTTGCATCTCCTCTTTTGCATAAACATAATTAAAGATTAGTAAACTTTTCGAATCTAGGTTAAACTACTTTTCTTCACACTAAGGAAAAAGGGGAGGCGCGTGCTTAGAGATAAATTTCGAGTAATCGTCTCTTTGCAAGGATGAAAATGATTGTTTCGCTTATAATTAACTCTATAAGAAGGTAGCCTCCATTGTAAATAGCCGAGTATAGCATTGGATTCATGGCGCCGGCGTATTCCCAAAAGAACCAGACTCCAGAAGTAAAGTGAGCCAAGAATCTGCCGGCTATTCCTACGCCAACCCCAACTAATGGGTATTTTTTGAACATTCCGGCCAAGCCTAAAGCGGCATAAGCTATAGGGTAATCAAGTAATGCTTGAATGGGATCAACAATATAGCTTCCCGGCATTGCCATATGAATTAAACCATACACGGTTGATGCCTCTAAACCAGCACGCAAACCTCTCCTCAGCGAAAACCAAAGTAGAGGAACCATACCGCCTGCACTTACAGAGCCACCCTGAGGAAGTCGATAAATAGGCGGTAAAACATCCTTAAGAATCACAGTTAGAGCAATTACTATAACGCCCTCAGCAAATACTTTGGTTTCAGGTTCAACCTTCTTCATAATTCTGTCATCACACTTAGTTTAGCGAAGCATTCAATTAAATTAATGTTCCCGGAATTATCGTCTCTCATTAAATCGTCCTCGCCTTCCACTAGCCTTTGGAGTATACAAACCTTTCAAAAGTCAAGTTATCTTTTAACTCCGGTAGCAATTACAACTTTTAATCCTTTGTATTGTTTAGACAAATAGATTGCAAGTGAAACAGCGGGGTCAAATTGAGAATATTTTTTGCATAGTTCTAATGCCTCATCCAAGTTTAATGTTGACTCGACTTTTGTAAACGGGAAATTCAGAAATTCTCTCCTAAGATTTTTCCCTTTTCCTCCAAACGTGTAAATTGAATTAAAAATCTTCTTGTATTTCTCTTCTATGTCTTTCGTAAACTCGACAAAGGGATGATTTGGTAAGACGCATGAGATTACAGTTGGAGTTTTTTCAATTAGTCCTTTCATCTTCATTTCTTGGAATCCGTGGGCTATTCCTAGAGCCAGTGTATGATTTGCAGAAGGGACGAAAATATAGTCTGGCTTTAAATCCTTCAACTCATAGCTTATTGGTATATCCCCTCGCCATCTGTCAACAAAACAGGGTGAAATGTTGATTAACCCCTTATTTCTAGCTATTTTCTCAACAAGCATGTAGGATTCGTAGTAATATCTTCCTTTAACAATCACTTCAGCCCCTAAACTTTGGATAGCCTCAATTTTTTCCTTAGGAGTTATTTCTGGAACGAGAACGACAGCTTTTTCCCGCATCCAATAGGCGAGAGATATTCCTGCATTGCCGCTTGAAGCTATTATGTAATGTTTGTCCCAGCCAAACTTTTCTATTAGATGGAGGGTTTCCCTATCCTTATGGCTTCCCGAAGGATTTTCACATTCCATTTTCAAAAAACAGTTAGAAAACTCATCGTGCACTACGGGCGTTCTTCCAACTTTCTTTTCCAACAATTTCACCTGAAAGTTTAAACTGAGAAATGTATTTAGAGCTATCGCCTATAAAAAATTATTGTAGTGCAATTTAAAATAAACTTACAATTCAGATGTGCAAGTTGAAATCGGAGGATTGCTGAAATGAACCAGAAAATCTTGGTTAGAGAAGCCAAACTTGAAGATAAGGAGGCTGTTTTAAGTTTCTGTCGGAAAACTTGGGAGTGGGGAGATTACATACCTGAAGTTTGGGACGAATGGATTAAAGACCCCTCTGGGAAAATTTTTGTTGGAGTCATGGATGGAAAACCTGTTGGAATCACTAACGTCGTTATAATCAAAGAAGGAGAAGCTTGACTGAGAGGGGCAAGAACTCACCCAGAATATAGAAGAAGAGGAGTAATCACGGCAATAACCAGGAAATGCCTAGAATTTGCGGCTGAAAAAGGAGCTAGAAAAGCTAGATTGGTCACAGAATCTACAAATATTCCAGCTCAAAAAGCCTTGGAAAAACTTGGTTTCAAGCTGGTTGCAACTTTTCTTGAATGGGAAAATGAAAACTTAGAAGCTGAAGTCAGCAGTTTCTCAAGTTGGGCAGAAAATGAGGACTTAGATAAAATATGGTTTTATCTGCAAACTTCTGAATGCTTTAAGAAATCTCACGGCCTCTACACCAAGCTTTTCACTTGGATTTCCCTCGACAAAAAGGAGATCAAACGTTTTGTAGAGAATAAAGGCTGCATCAAAGCGGAATTGAACGGCGAAATTCTTGGTTTAACTTTAATTGACGATGAAACCAGTCGTGCTTGGCGGGAAAACTCCATTCAGATATGCTACATCGACGGAAACTTTGAAAGTGCGGTTGATATGTTGAAGTTTTTAAAGACGTTCTGCAAAGAAAGTGGAATAAAGAAGGTTTATGCCTTTTCATGCAATCATCAACCGGTAGTTCGCGCGTTTGAGCAGTTAGGATTCAAAAAGGAGGATACAGAGATAGTTTATGAGAAAATTCTTGACTAGACTTTACCCTAATTCTTTAACTATTTCAATTATCCTTTCAGAAGGGGCATCAGTTCTTATTCCGGTGCTTTTAAAATGGGTTAAGGATGCAGAAAATCCCTCTCTACGAAGTTTGGCAACAACTTTTCTCGGCGACGGAGTTGAGCATCCAAATTTGTCGGAAATTTCTTCAACATCAAAGTAAGTTGGGGGGCAATCAACTTCTTCAATGATTAAGTTTAGAATTTTCCTCATCCTCTTTCCATTTTTAAGCTCTCTTCTTTTACTAAGTTCTTCAACTAACTTTTCACAGTACTCTTTATCTACAAGTTTTCCTATCCAGAGTGGGCCAGCCACGCTCATTTTTTCTCCGCATTTTGGACAATTCTTCTTTTCTAGATTGAAAAGGCCCTTAGCTGTTTCTCGGTGGAAACATTTGAAGCAATGGTAAACGTAGCCTATTTCTTTCAGTGATTTATCAGCTTTTCTTGCTCCGTGGAACATTCTGGCGTATATTCGAACATAATGGTTGGCGTAATAGCTGAAAACTGGTTTTATTCCGACGTCATGTTTTGCTGCAGTTTTGGCTAGGCTGCCTAACAGTATTCTTACTGCAAGTTCGTGGCAGTACTCGGTTCTAAGAGGTTTAGCCCCATACTTTCGTATACAAGCTTTAGGGTGAACGCCGCAAAGCGGTGCTAAATCTGTTGAAGTTAAGGCGAGGAGGCCTCCGCTTTTGAGGGCTCTAACCGAACTATCTATGTAAGGGGCTGGAGAGCCAAAGGGGTCTATATCTATGTAATCAAATCTTTTCTTTGGAGCCGCATAACTGCTGAGCAGAAAGTTAGCATCCACGTTTTGGATTATAACTTTGTCTTCAAGCCTATTTTCTTTAACGTTAAATTTTATGAGTTCAAATGCCTTCGGATTTATATCATTTAAGATAACTCTCTCTACACCTTCAACTTCAACTGCGAAGCGAATTCCTCTGACGCCACATCCGGCAAGAGGCTCGCAAACATGAAGGCCTCTTCCAGCTTCTTTTTGATAAACTTGTAAGGCGATTACTGCAAAGTCACGATTCATCTCCATAACTGGATTATAAAAAACTGGAGCCTTAGAAGGAGCGTAATCTCCAGGCTTTTCCACAAAAGCCTCAAGTTTAGGAACAAGCACTCTGACTTTTCCTTCGTTAATCCACACTGCGGGAAAATCAAATGACGATTTTACAGTTTCTCTTGTCAAGTCTTTTCAACTATTTTAAAGAGTTAAATCCATTTAAACGTTAGACAAGTAGTATGGGGAGTTAGTTGAAAAGAGTTTTCTTCGTTACTGGTAGACCCGGAGTTGGAAAAACCACTGTTTTACTTCGGGTTGTCGAGGATTTAAAGGCTAAAAATTATATTGTCGGAGGAATGCTAAGCAGGGAAGCACGCAAAGGAGGCTCAAGAGTAGGCTTTGAAATTTTAGACCTAACAACTGGCAGGAAAGGTTGGCTTGCACATGTGAATCAGCCTGTCGGCCCCAAAGTAGGGAAGTACAGGGTGAACCTTGAGGACTTAAACTCTGTTGGAGTTAAGGCAATATTGGAAGCTTTAAGGAAAGCCGACGTTATCGCCATAGATGAAATTGGACCAATGGAACTATACTCCCAAGCTTTCATAGAGGCAGTAAAAAATGCGCTAGAAAGTAACAAACCCATAATTGGAACCGTCCATTCTAGGGCAAGACATCAACTTATAAACTACTTGAAGAGTAGGGAAGACTCGGAAATTTTCGAGGTAACTCTTGAAAACAGAAGCACACTGCACAAACTTATTACCGAAAGAATACTCATAGTTTTGAGGGGAAAGGCCGAATCTGAAGGTTAAAAGTATGCTTGTGGCAGGGGTTGACGATGCTGGAAGAGGCTCAGTCTTAGGGCCTCTGGTAATAGCAGGAGTACTGATGAGGAAAGAAGACCTACAGAAATTAGTCAATTTAGGAGTTAAAGATTCTAAGCTTCTCTCTCCCAAAAGAAGGGAAAAGTTAGCTGAAGAAATCAAGAGAACAGCTTTAAAATGGCATGTTGTTAAGCTTTCTCCTTCTGAAATTGACAGGGTAGTGAATTTTGGTAGGAAACTTCATAAGTTGAATAGGCTTGAGGCCCATGCTATGGCTAAAGTTATAGAGGAATTGAGGCCGGACATAGCCTATGTAGACGCTTCCGACACGTTGGCTGAAAGGTTTAAACAGCACATACTTGAACGCCTCAAATTTAAAGTTGACATAATCTCCGAACATAAGGCAGACAAAAAATATCCCATAGTTTCGGCGGCTTCAATAATAGCAAAAGTTGAAAGAGATAAGGCAATAGAGAAAATAAAAAGGGAGTACGGCGAAGTTGGATGCGGATACATTACAGATCCGAAAACTGTAGAGTTCCTTGAAAAATGCATCAAAAAATATGGAGCTTATCCAGATTTTGTTAGAAAAAGCTGGAAACCAGCTAAAAGATTGAAAAGTGAGGCCAAATCCAAACAAGAGAGACTTTTCTAGTTTGTCACAAAACTGAGAGAAAATCGTCTGGATTTTCTATTTTTTCAAGTTCTTTAGGGTTAAATGCAGGTATTTTATTGCTTAATGAGTTGTTATCCCCAGTTATAAAAATCGGCTGAGCATCCGCCACTTTGCTTACGCTGATTATTTCCTCAGCTCTCCGTTCTACTCTGGTTTCTTTGCCCAATGATACTCCCCCCAGAATTTTCATGTTTTCCCTCGGAACACTCGCTATGAAATCGAAAGGCGCCCTCTTTACCTGTGTAATTTTAAAATTGAACTGGATGAATTTCTTGAAGATTTTTTTCAGAAAGCAGTGCTCTGAAATTATTCTCTTGGCGGCTGCTAGAAAACTTTTCTTCCCCGTAGGCGGTTTGAATATGTTTATCGGCTCAACTACCGGAGCGCCAAGTATCCACTCTAAAGTATACGCTGTTGAAACTGACGCTTTTGCCATTTCATTTTCATATCCATAAAGAGTTCTTCTTGATACTCCTATCATCTCCGCAAGTTTACCTATTGACAAACCGAGTTTCTGCCTTCTTTGTCTTACAAGTTCGCCATTAATTTGCACGTAGTACCCGCCTGGTCCAGCTTCAACAAGTGGGTGCAACCCGTTTAGAGTAACATCTTGTAAAGTCTTCGTATTAACTGCGTAAATGTTGTATCGTGAATATACGGTGTCGTCTTCGAGGGGTTTGTCACGGTTTTTCTCTCCTATTAAAAGCGGGGCTGCATTGAAGTTTTCGGTTATTATTAGTAGTTCGGAGGCATCTTTCAGAGAGGCGCTTCCGACATTTACGTGAACCTTGACGAATGTCAGTAGATTCTCTTTTCTAGCTGCAAAGTCGAAGCAGCTTGGCCTAGAGCAGCATCTGTTTGATATGTTAAAGCCGGCCTTTTGAAGAATCGACTCTGCTTCTTCTAAAATTTCCTTTCTACTCAAGCGCTTCTCCCTAAACAAGAAAAATTTGTCAGCGTTTCATATAAAGTTAGCTTTTATTCTAGAAGATTATTATTACAGTATCCAACCGTACATATCTTTCTTTTAACGCTTAAAATTTGGCTACAATCATTGCGTGAGCTTTGTCGTATGGCTCTAAATGAACTACCTCTTTAATTTCGAAGCCTCTCTCCTTCAAAATTTCAATTTCACGTTTGTAAACTTCAGAAGGCTCTTTTGTTACGTCTATGCTTTGGGCTTTTATCGCTAACATTATCCATCCATTGCTTTTTAGGTATAGCTGAGCGTTGTCAGCTAGAATTTTCGCTTGTTCAGGCTGGGCGATGTCACAGTAAATATCATCTACTTTTTCAACTATCATTGCGTATCTTTCGGGCATTCTAGCATCCTTAAGTATTGGAGACATATTCGAACGGAAAGCGCAGACATTGTTTACAAGTTCTCTTATTGCCCTAGCCGCAAATTCAACGCAGTAGACATGCCCCTTTTCGCCTATTATGTCTGAAACGTGGCTTGCAGTTGTGCCCGAAGCCGCCCCCAAATACAAAACTTTATCGCCGGGCTTTATTGGAACAGTTTTCAGATTTTTCAGAATTGCAGCTGCCAACTTGCTTCTATAAGGATCCCAGAGGCGATATTCTACGCCTTTAAAACGTATTAGGCGTTCTCCGTAGACCGTTTTTCCCGGAGCCAAATTCTTGGTTGCCAGCTTTTTGGATCCATCTTCTGTTATTGCCCAGTATATACCCGGAAATTCTGGGTGTGGTTTAACTTCTACCACGTTTCTTTCTCCTCTTTCCAAAGTGTTTTTTAGGCCTATAAGCTCTTCGTGGAGGTTCACTGTACTTTTCCTTTATTTCATTAATTCTCTTTTCTAGGTCAATTTTTAACGTATCTCCTATATACTTCCCGCTGTATGCGTCTGTTCTCGCTGCTATTGCCAGTTTTCCAGCTAGGGCTCTGGCTATTTTCCCCCTTTGCCATTTTTTTGCTTCTCGTAGAAACGTGTGTTGGAAGATTATTCCGTGTTTTGGTGGCCGTGAACCTGTTCTTAGGGCTCTGAAAAGGGCCTTTTCAGCTCCTAAAACTTGTATTGTGCTCGCTGGCATTTTCGCCAGGTTTTCTAGGCTGCCTGCCAAGGCGATTAGTCTTGCGCCAAGCAGGGCGCCCACTAAGGCTTTTATGTTTGGGGCAACTTCATCCATGGTTTTCTCCAAGTATTTTTCCAGTTCTCTTCTTCTTTGGTAAAGTTCGAGGGTTGTTTTGCATAAAGCCTTTATTTCTTTGAAGTCTTCTTCTGTGAAGGAGGCGCCCATTGAAGTTTCAGCTGCATTAACTATTTTTTCGGCTTTTGTCTTTGATATTCCCAGTTCTACCAGTTTTTCTGTGGAGAAGTTTTCTCTTCCGCCTAAGTTTAAAATTAATCTTGCATAGGTTTCATGTTGTTCAACTAGTTTGTTTAGTTCTGGGAAGTGGAGGCTGTACCATTCTCTTATTCTTCCCATGAATAGGTTTGTTGTCTTGTCTATGTCATCTATCGTGTTTATAGCGTGAACTGCAAGCAAATCTCGTTTTTCCACTGCTTCTTTAACTCTTATTTTCGTAAGTTCAACCGTAACTTTATGAATCCAAATTTTTAATTGTTCGGGCTCTTCAACAAATCCTAATTTTAAAGCGAATACTTCCATATTTTCACGTAAGGATTCTCCTGCCTTTGATGAAACAACCGTTTCAGTTTCTAATCCTAACTCTTCTTTTAAGGCCTCTGCGAGGGCTTTACTTTCCATTATAAAATGACTGTAACCTTTCGCCTTTAACTCTTCAACTAAAATGCGAATTTCCTTTAGAAGTTTTCCCTTTTCGATTTCAAAGAGTTTTTTAGCCGCTTTTTTAGGGTCTTTTGGGAATAGAATTTTTCCGACTATTTCGTTTTTCTCGTTGAATGCTAGAACTGCAAATGGACATTCGATTATTGTTGCTTTCAATTTTTCATCTCCATCATCGCTTTTCTCAGCTTACTATTCCTAACCTTTATTTGAAGAACTGAATAACTTTTACTGAAAAGGGAAGGTTGTTGGTTAATCTTCAAGTTGAAATTGCAAACTTAAAGTTTAGAAATCCGGTTTTACTTGCCGCCGGAGTTTTAGGTATGACAGCTGAAAGCCTCATTAGAGTTGCTGAAGCTGGAGCTGGAGGACTAATAACAAAGTCTGTTGGGCTTAAGCCCAGAAGGGGATATAATAACCCCACAGTAGTTCAAGTTAATTGCGGATTAATAAACGCCATGGGGCTTCCAAATCCTGGAATTAAGGCTTTCAGCCGAGAAATAGAGGAAGTTAAAGGTGAAGTTGAAGTTCCATTGATTGTAAGTATCTATGGTTTCTCCGCTGAGGAATATGCTGAAGCAGCCTACTTGGCGGTTAAAGCGGGGGCAGACGCTGTTGAACTTAATGTGTCATGCCCCCACGTTGAGAAAACTGGGGGCGAAATAGGGCAAAACCCAGAGTTGCTGGCTGAAGTTGTCAAAAATGTTAAGCGAAGGATTTCTTGCCCCGTTTTCGTCAAACTTTCCCCAAATGTTTCTGACATTGCCTATTTGGCTGAAACGGCCGTTAAGGCTGGAGCAGACGCCATAACTGCAATAAATACTGTTAGGGCCATGAAGATTGATGTAAAGACCGGGAGGCCAATACTGGCAAATAAGTTTGGTGGGTTATCTGGACCAGCGATAAAGCCTATCGCCGTAAGATGTGTTTACGAAATTTACGAGAAAGTTAAAGTGCCAATTTTCGGCTGTGGTGGAATAACCAACTGGAAGGATACTATTGAATTCATGTTGGCCGGAGCGTCGGCAATTCAAGTTGGAACAGCTTTGGCAATTAAGGGAATTGAAATTTTTAACTCAATTTTAAAAGGAATTAAAACTTACGTGAAGAAGAGGGGTTTAAGGAGCATAAATGAAATTGTCGGTTTATCCCATAACCTATAATTGGATTAGAACCGTTAAAATTCTAAAAGTGGAAGAGGAAAACCCTAATGTTAAGTCTTTTTTCTTCAAGGATAAGCTCTGTTTAAAAGCTAAACCTGGACAATTTCTCATGGTTTGGATTCCGGGCGTAGATGAAATTCCGTTAAGCGTTTCTGGAGTATACCAAAACGGAAACGTTTCAGTAACAGTCGCAAAGGTTGGAGAGGCAACCGAGGCTTTGCATAGGCTAAAAGCTGGAGATTACATTGGATTAAGAGGGCCCTTTGGAAACAGCTTCCAAGTTTCAGATGGAAATGTTCTTTTAGTTGGCGGTGGAACAGGAATGGCTCCACTTGCCTTTCTAGCTGAAAAACTAGTTGAAACCTCCAAAAAAATTATTTTTATTATTGGAGCAAAAACAGCCAAAGAACTTCTCTTCTTAAACAGAGTTAAATTCTCACTTTCAAAAATTAACTCAGAAATAATAGTCTTAACCGAAGATGGAAGTGCCGGGTTGAAAGGAGTGGCTACCGATCCACTGGATGAACTACTTAAAAAGGAAAAAATTGATACGACATATGCTTGCGGGCCGGAACCCATGATTAGAGAAGTTTTCTTAATCACCGAGAGATTTGGAGTCCCACTGCAAGCCAGTTTAGAAAGGATAATGCGATGCGGAATAGGCTTATGTGGAAGTTGCATGATAGGGAAATACCGTGTCTGCAGAGACGGCCCGGTTTTCAATTCGCAACAGCTTAGAGAAGTCATAAATGAGTTTGGAAAGTATAAGAGGGGTTTTGACGGAAGAAAAATTGAATTTTGATGCATTTTTGGGAATTCGCCTTTTTAGCAAATTATATATAATGTCACATGGTGAATTATGAGAACTGGAGTTAATAGTATGAGTGTGGAGCTTGAAAATCTTAGAAGAGACATTAGAATGCGCAGCGAATATGACAAGATGATGTCGACAGCGTGGCTTGCAATTTATTTGGTGCCAATCATAGTAACTCTCATAACCATTCCGGCCATGCTTTTGGGAGCACCGGAAATCCTTCTTTTATCACCGATTCTTGCAATAGTCTCCTTTATAGTTTCAATTGTATTGATTTACAAGCTTGTTGACAGGAGAAATACCCATTTTAAAAGGCAAATGTTTCTTATGGAAGATGCAATTAAATTGATTAGAAAAATTGCGGAGCAAAAGAAGACAGATGTTGAAACTGAGCTTTCTCTCTGCGAAAGAACATTAAGAGAAGCAAAAACGGAAGAAACTGAAAAGAATGCTGTTTTATGGGCTATTCTTTCAGCGATAATATTTATTGCAACATGGTATGTCTACTATTTTCTAATGAAGGATTTTTATAAGCATGAGCGAAGGGAAGATGGTTTCTGGGAAGATACAAGCAAAATTCTTGGTAAGCTCGGAATAAGCTTTACGCCTCCTAGACGTGTTAATCCATTGCCTAACCGAAGTTTCATATTATATCTTATACTCTCAATAATCACGCTGGGAATATTTGGAATATACTGGCTTTACGTACTTATCAAAGATCCGAATGAACACTTCAAATATCATGCTTCAGTTGACGAAGAGTTGCTAGCAACTCTTGAAAAGGCTGTGACTGCAACCTAAACTCTTCTACATTTTTCTCTACAAGTTTAATCAGTGAGGGAGTTATGTAGGTTTCTATTAACGCCGCGATAAATAAAAGGAAAATAGAAATTGCCGAAAGAATTACAACATCCATTAAATCTTCTTTGACTTTCGCCTTTTCTACCTTTTCTCCTCTAATCAGATTAAACAGTAGCGTTGAAATCGTAATGTGCCACCTTAAAATTGCGGTGCATTGAATTATAAACGCTGGAACTTCAATAATTCCATGAGGTGCCAGACCAACTATTGGAAGTAAAGGACCATATTTTAATCCCAGCATGGCGGCCACAGCGCCTATAACAACGCCGTTTAACAGAAAGCTAAACCCAACTATCAAAGCGCCAAATAATGGTATCCAGACGAGCATGTTTAATGGATTCCAATAAAACCTAGTGTTATTCATAAAGACAAACATGAAAAATTCATGGGTTTCTGGTTTAGGTATTTTAGCAGGGTAGTTTGCTGAAAGAAAATTCATAAAGTCTTCTATTAATGTCGGATTCAAGAGCTTAACCAATATTACTGTGTAGACTGTATAATAGATGAAGGCTGAAATCGTCAACAAAGTAACAAGTAGCAGTAAGCTGTTGCGCTTGAAAGCTGAGATTAAACATTTTCTCAGATTTATTCCACCTCGAATACTTTTAATAGGCATATCTACAGATGTTTGCTTCAAAAAGGTTATATGTTGTTTTGTGTATTTGCGTTTATTGGCTGGTGCTTTGGGATGAGAGGTGGCCATCAAATTCGAGGCTGACAGCCGAAAATGGCTTAAAATGAACTATAGGCCTCTCGAGATTGAACGTGAAATCCGAGATTTCTGGGAGAAAAACAGAATTGCAGACAAACTTATGAAACTTAGAGAAAAGGAAAATGTTGGCGTTTTAGGATACGTTGAGGGGCCTCCAACCCTTAACGGTGTTCCACACATTGGACATGCCCGCGGAAGAGTTATGAAAGATCTACGCTACCGATGGAAAAGCATGCAGGGTTACTATATTCCTTTCTGGGCTGGATGGGACTGTCAAGGCTTGCCTGTGGAGCTTGAGGTAGAAAAACTTCTTGGAGTGAAAAATAAGCGGGAGCTTCTGGAAAGAGTAGGTGAAGAAAGGTTCATTGAAGAATGTAAGAAGACAATTATGAAATACCATGAATTTTGGCGTGAAGCCGACAGAAAGCTGGGGCTTTTCATAAATTATGATAGGGCGTATTGGACCTACCTTGACAGTTACATTGAACGTGAATGGAAATACTTGAAAAGGGCTTGGGAACAAGGCCTACTAGGAGAAGGATACTACGTTGTGGCCTACTGCCCAGGCTGCCAAACGTCGCTGAGCAACGCGGAAGTTGGATTAGGCTACGAAGAAGTTGAAGACCCATCATTATATTTCAAGTTTAGAGTTGAAGAAAGGCCGGATGAATACTTTCTAATTTGGACTACAATGCCTTTCACGATAGTAACCGACTTGATGCTGGCTGTTCATCCAACGGCAGAATACGCCAAAGTAAAGGTTGGACATGAATTTTGGATAATGGCAAAGCAGCGAGTAGAGCCGTTAATGCAAGAGCTTGGAATAGAAAACTATAGCATAGTTGAAGTTTTTCCAGGAGAGAAGCTTGAAGGCCTAAAATATGATTATCCATTTAAAGATTTAATTCCTAAACAGGCGGAGCTTGATAGGCTTCCCAAAGTTCACAGGGTTGTCTGCGAAGACTTTGTTGATGTAAACACTGCAACTGGAGTAGTGCACCTTTCTCCTGGAAACGGAGAAGAAGACTTCCAAGCCGCCAGAAAGCGTGATGTGCCAATCTACGTTCCATTTGACGACGAATGCAAATTTACTGAAGAAGCAGGCGAGTTTAAGGGACTCTTCGCCAGAGATGCGGATGATAAGGTAATAGAGGAACTACGTAGAAGAAACTTGCTGGTGCATGTTGAAACCGTTAGACACGAATATCCAACGTGTTGGAGAAGCCACCACAAGCTGATATGGCTTGCAAGAAGAGAATACTTCCTTTGGACAAACAAAATAAATGAGAGAATAGTTGAAGCAGCTGAGAAGGTCGAATACTTCTATGAAGGGCCAAAGAACAGGTTCTTGGCTTTCCTTAAAGAAGCTAAGCCATGGTGCATTTCACGGGAACGTGTATGGGGAACTCCTCTCCCAGTTTGGGTCTGCGAAAAATGTGGACATAAAGTACTGGTTGCAAGCAGAAAGGAAATCTTAGAAAAGGCTTTACCTAACCCGGAAAGCGGTGAAAAACCGCCGTTGCCAGAGCTTCATAAGCCTTGGATAGACAGAATATTCTTTAAATGCGAAAAATGCGGAGGATTAATGAAGCGTGAGCCTTACGTTTTGGATACTTGGCATAACAGTGGAGCCTCACCCTACGCACGTTTTACAGATGAGGAATTTGAAAAGTTTGTTCCAGTAGACTTTCTTGTAGAAGCAATAGACCAAACTAGAGGCTGGGCGAACACGCTGCTGCTTGAACATGTGATTTTAACTGGAAAACCCGAAGCTCCCTACAAAGCCTTCCTCTTCTACGGATTCGCCTTAGACGCCAAAGGAAGGAAAATGAGCAAGAGTTTAGGGAATGTTATTGAGGTTAATCCGCTTTTGGAAAGGAACTCGGCTGACCTCTGCCGTTTCTATATGGTTTGGAAGTGTTCTCCAATTGACTCCATGAACTTTGATGTTGAAGAGATCAAGCGAAGACCATACCAAGTGTTAAGTACGCTTTACCATCTTCACAGATTCTTCCTACAGAACGCGGAGTATGACGGTTTTAATCCGAAAGAAAACAGTCTGGAATGGGCAAGGGAAAATAATGTTCTGAAAACTCCGGAGCTTTGGCTACTTTCAAAGCTTCAAGGAACAATTAAGGAGGTTACTGAAAGATTTGAAAGATGCGAATTCAATTTTGCAGCTTCAGCTCTTGAAAAATTTGTTGTGGATGATATAAGCAGAAATTATGTTCCAATGATAAGAAGGGAACTTTGGAGCGACAGTCCGGAAACTCTAAACAGAAGATTAGCAATTTATGCGACTCTCTGGCATGTCCTAAAAACTGTGCTCCTACTCTTCAATCCGATAACGCCTTTTGTAGCAGAGTTTCTTTATCAGAAAGTCTTCCGCGAACTTGATGACAGACTGCCCGAATCAATCAACTTTGAAAGTTGGCCCACTGCAAAAGAGGAACTTGAAAACTCGAAGCTTGAAACGGAAGTTGAAATCTTAATGAAGACGGTTTCAATTTCCTACGCAGCGAGGCAGACTGGACATTTAAAGAGGAGATGGCCTCTAAGAAAAGCCGTTATCGTCGCTTCTGAGGAGGCTAAAGAGTCTCTGGAAAGGCTCAAAAATCTTTTCTTAGAACTTGCAAACGTCAAGGAGGTAGAATTAACTGACAAGCCTCTCAAGGAGCTTGAAGGCGAAAATTGGGTTTCAGCCTCTGAAGAGAACATTCAAGTTTTCTTGGATGTTCGTCGTGACGAAAAACTGGTTGGAGAAGGATTAATGCGGGACTTGGCTAGAAGAATTCAGGCGTTAAGGAAGGATTTAGGGTTTGTGCCAACTGAGATTCTAAATGAAGTTCACGTGGCAATGCTGACCGCTGAGAAAGTTAAGTTGCTTGAACCGTTTCTTGACACCATGGCTGAACTTGTCAGAACCAAAAAAGTTAGACTACACTCGGGAAAACCTCAGCTTAAAGGTGTTAAGTGGCACCAATACGAAGTTGACGGAGAAAAGGTTCTAATAGCCATAGTCTAAGACTTAAAATCCTTCCTTTTCTTATTTTTAATTCTCTTAATATAGGAAGCTTGGCATGGGCATTGAGAGGACAAATATCACTAGTACAATGACTGCTATAATTTTTCTTTTAGTTGAAAGACTTGAAATGGCATCTAAAGGGCCTGGATGCTTGTACATGCTGAAAAATAGGACAAAGAAGAGCATAAGCCAGAATGGTGTTAGGAGCAAAATGATAACTGATACTATTAGAAAGATTGTTCTTGCTTTTCCTTTAAAGAGACTTTCTGCTATGTGACCTCCGTCGAGGGTTCCAACTGGTAAAAGGTTAAGCATTGTTACTACAATCCCTATCCATCCAGCAAAAGCCACGGGATGAAGCACTATTACCGGAATTTCACCAGGACGCGGCACCCAGCCTTGTGGCGGCGGGGGAAGTAGAGATGGGCCTACAAGCCAGAAAAATATCGGTGGTGGAAGCGTCGCAGTACCTGGAGGGACAGAACTGTAGGTTGAGAGTGGTAGGCCTAAGAATATCGCGATGGCTGAGGCTATAAAGCCGGCTATAGGACCGCTTGCACCTACATCAAAAAGGGCGTCACGATTCGGTGGGAGGGACTTCTGCATTATTACTGCTCCAAAAGTTCCTGCTGGTGGTGGACCCGGAATAAAATAGGGGAAGGTAGCTTCGATTCCATGCTTTTGAGCTGTAATTTTATGACCCATCTCATGGACTCCAAGTATGGCTATTATGGTAACCATGAAAATTAATCCGCCATCAACTGGGTTTAAGTCTCCTCTTCCTAGAGAAATCATGTAGCCAGTGAAGAAAGTTGTGGCTAATGTAGCGAAAAATAATCCCAAATTTACTAGAATATTACTTTTTTTAATTGGAGGTTTCCTGATTATTCTGAGGACGTTTTGTTTCTCTGTTTTTCTCAGTAGTGGAGTTAACCCTAAAGGTTCAAGTTTTTCAACGAGTCTGAGGAAGGCTTCCTTTGAGTTTTCACCGAGTTGGACGTGGAAGGTAAGTATTCCATGTTCCATAAAGTGGTCTATAACTTGGAATTCAGAAGCAACCAAATTGTAGATTGTATCAATCTGAGACTCTTGCGGCACGATTTCTTTCTCGTTGCTTTGAGTTGGAGTTGTTGGCCATCCTTCAGTTTCATTCATGTTTTCTCATAGAGAGATGCAGATTCGAGTATTAGAAGATTTTGTTTAGTGTGTATCAAACTGGATTGTTTTAAATTAGATTCAGCTTCTGATTCTGACCATTAAAAAATTCTTAATAAAAGACTGAGCCAAACCCTAGCTGGAAATCTTAGCAGTAAACTGTAAAAGCCGTGGAGATAAAAATGCGAATAGGAATAATTTACAGTCATTTAAAAGAGCACGGCGGAGCAGAAAACGTAATTTTAAAGCAGACTGAAATGTTAAATTGGAAAGGATACAAGGCAAAATGCTTTTTCGCTTATGTTGGAAAAAATTTTGGTTTGAAAAGTAATCCTCACTGTTATGTGGACACCTATCTGTCTCAACTGCCAGAAAATCAAACAATGAGAATCTTGGCCTCTGTTCCCTTAGCTCCATTAACAATTAAAATTTTCAGCAAATTTGACGTTTTAATCTGCCACGGCTACGGCCCCTCAACATGGATTGGCTACACACTCAAAAAACTTAGAGGAAAAAATACATAAGCTACATTCATTCGCCTCCCAGATTCCTCTACCTTCCAAAGTCAGAGCGAAACCTCTGGAGATTCGACGAAACCAGAAATATAGTTTATTTTTTAGGACAGTTAACCCGGTCGGTTCCGTCAGAACTTCCATCGTTTACTGCTATTACGTGATAGGGAAAATTATCTCGAAGGGTTTTATCTATGGATTTTAACAGTTTCTCTAGATTTTCTTCTTCATTGTAGCATGGCAGTATTATGAAGCACTTCAATTGATAGCGCTCCAATGGAATAATGGAATCTGCTTTATGGTGGACGCAATGCAAAAATAGGCTTTAAGAAAGGTTCTAACTCTGAATCTGACACAAACTATTTATTTTTGCACTAAAAATCAGAAAAATTCATCTCTTAAAGCAAACTAAAATACAGTTTACGAAAACTCTCCGCAACTTTTTCCAAAGAAAACTTTTCTAAGACCCTTTTTCTAGCTTCTTTACCCATTTTTCTCCTCAGTTTTTTATCTCTTAAAAGTTTCAGTATTTTCTCAGCAAGCGGCTCAATTTTTCTAGGTGGAACCAGAAAGCCTGTTTTTCCATCCTCCACTATTTCTTTTGGGCCTCCTCTGTTTGAGGCTATGACTGGTTTTCCGCATGACATGGCTTCGATTACGGCTTTACCGAACGGTTCACCCAGTGTTGGAAAACAGAAGATATCGCAGTTTTGGTAGTATCTTACAATTTTGTCGTGTGGAACGAATCCCTCAAATAACACGTGGTCTTTTAGCCCGAGACTTTGCGCTAAGAGCTTAAGTCTATTTTTTCGGGGCCCTCACCGATTATTCTAAGTTTAACGTTCTTTTCTTCATGAACCACTTGTTTTAAGCTTTTAATTAGGTAGCTAACACCTTTCAGTTTGTAGAGGGAGCCTGCGAAGAGTACTTCAAAGTTTTCTTTGTATTTTTTCTGTTTTTTGACGGCTTGAAAATTTCTGTATCAACTCCTAAAGGAATAACCAAAATTTTATCCTCATTGAATAATTTGCTGTATAATTTTTTTACTTGTTCTGTTATGGTTATCAAATGTGAACATTTTGAGATGGTTTTTCTATGAAGTTTTGATGTTATTTTGTTTAGGATTCTTTCATCTAATGGTCTTTTAGTGAAATGGGCGGATGCTAGGCCGAAAATGAAGGGTTTGTCGAGGTGTTTGGTTAGTATTGGTAAAAGGCTGAAGGTTTGGTTGTAGACAGCGGGAACATGTGGTGAATTATGTCTATTTTTTGTTTTTTTAGGATTTTGACGGCTTTAAAGTAGCCTTTGGTTATGAATTCAGTGTGAGTTAGGTATTTTTCGAATATGTTGTTGCTGGGTGAGGCTTTGATTGAGCATATACTGTGCGGTTTGATATTTCGTGGGGGTCTTCTGACGTCTACGTGTCCGGCTATGGCTTCGAAGGTAAAACCGTACTTTCCTAATTTTTTCATGATTTCTAGACATGTTGTTCCTTCGCTTGAGATTAGGTAATCGCTTAGAACATAGGATGCTGAAGACACTAGTACATTTATAGTCATTTCAGTTTCGCATCAAAATGCTACTGGTGAACGTTATCAATTTTTCCTCGGAATTCGGATAGTGAAATATTTCGATTTAGAGAATATTTCTGACGTTAAAGCAAACGAATTATATCTTAATATATCAGATATATTCGGTGTTGAAACTTGAAAGAAAAAATAATAAAAACAATGATTCGACGTGAACTCTTTACTGAAAGAGAGAATGGTTAGGAATAACGGGTCTAATTGTTCGCTTTATAGGTTAGAGATAAAGTTTGCAGACGCGTTGTTAAAGGGTATATGGACTGTAAGCTTAATTAAAACTTCACTCCAAGTAACGAAAACCCCTATAACTACTCTGAAAAGCATTTTAAAAACAAATTTAGGGCTAAGGGGGAAGGGAAAGGCAACTTTAAGTTATCAAACGGCAACATGCGAAGATGAAAGGACACCGCAGAATTTGCCCCGAGCTTTACCCTTAACGTATAGGCTAATTTAAGTGAAGAATGTTTTTATAGTGTTTCTAGCGTTTTATTGAAGTTAATGATGCGTATTGAACTTTTTACAGTGGGTCCCCTCTTCACGAATTGCTATCTAGTCTTTTGTTTAAAGACCAGAGAAGCAATAGTTGTCGACCCGGGCTTTGGCAGGGAACAAGAAGCGAGAGAGTTTCTACAAAAGGTCTTTGATAGGGGTCTTCATGTAAAGTATATAATCAATACTCATGGGCATCCGGATCATACTTCTGGGAATGGCGTACTAAAGAGGGAAACTGGAGCACCTATTCTCATACATGAACTTGACGCTTCAAAGCTTGGAGATCAAAGAAGACCAGTTTACGAGATGTTTGGCTTTAAAATTTACTCTCCACCAGCTGACTATTTCTTAAAAGAAGGTGACAAAATAGAGTTTGGCACTGCGGTTCTGGAGGTTTTACATACGCCGGGGCACAGTAGAGGAAGCATATCCCTTGTCGGTGAAAACTGTGTTTTTTCTGGTGACACTCTTTTCGCGGGGTCTATCGGCAGATACGATTTCCCTGATTCTTCATTTGAGGAGATAATGAATTCTTTAAGGGAGAAGTTGATGGTTTTACCTGAAAACTTTGTTGTTTATCCCGGTCACGGCCCGATAACCACTATTGGCGAGGAGAAGAGAAACAACCCGTTTTTACAGGGTGATTTCAGAGAGTTTCTTTGAAGAGGTCTTCTTGACGGGAAATTGCCAGTTCTTTTATTGAAGATTTTTCGCTTGTTTCGGCTCTTTCTAAATTTTTTATTATTGCAACTGGAATTGCTTCTTTTGCTTGCCCCATGACGAGTTCTGCTGCGCATGCGATTTCATCAACTATTGCTACATTTTTCACTCTTAGCAGGTTATTGTAAAGGTCTCTTTGTCCCCTATAATCCTTAAAGGGTTTTATTCCTGCTATTCCAATTGCAAATTCAACTTGTCCACGTCTGAATGGTCGGCTGAACGTGTCACCTATGACGACTGAAACATTTTTTCCAGTCAGTTCGGCTATCCTTTCTTTAATTTTTCTCGCCGATTCGTCGGGATTTTCTGGGAGAAGCGAGTAAGAATCTCTTGGAACGTTTGATTTGTCCACTCCAGCGTTTATGCATATTAGGCCTCTTTTATCTTCAACGATTAGGATTTCTGGGGAAGCCTTTATGATGCGTCTTGTCTCCTTTAACACTAATTCTATCAGTTTTGGGTCTCTTTGAACTTTTTCGGCGAGTTTTAATGCTTCTTCTGATGGGCTGATTTGGCTAATTTTCATTACGCGGCCTTCAGCTTTTGAGACAATTTTTTGGGAAATAACTATTATGTCTCCGTTTTCAATTTGAACGTTGTTTTTGGCGGCTGTCTCCACTATTATCTTTGCTAGGTCGTCTCCGGCTTTAACCAGCGGAAAGTTTTCCAACCCAATTATGTTGACTATTTTCGGCGTCATAATCAACACTTGCCAACTGAGCCTTATATATAAAATGTTTATCCAATATATGTTCTAATCCCAGCTTGGAGGTAAATGACCTATGCCTACGGCTGTTGTAGTTGACTATAAAATTTGTACGGGTTGCCGTCTTTGTGAAATTGTATGTTCTTTGAGAAACGAGAAGAAAATTTCAACTAATTTGTCAAGGATAAGAGTTAATTCCTTTCCTCCGGGAATTGATGTTCCAGTTTTATGCGTTCAATGCGATAAAGCGGCTTGTATTGAAGCTTGTCCTCAAGGAGCATTAGAAAGAGACCCTAAAACTCAAGCAGTAACCGTAAATGTGGAAAAATGCGTAGGCTGTAGGCTGTGCGTTGAAGCTTGTCCAGCGGGGGCCATTTCTGTAGATTCTAGGCGAAACACTGTTTTCAAATGTGAGCTTTGCGGAGGAGAACCCGAATGCGTTAAAATTTGCCCAACAAGTGCCCTTTCACTTGTTAAAGTTCCCTTTGACACTAGAATTTTCGCTAAGAAAGCTGAGGAAATAGCTGAGGAACTCCGTGATTTGTGGATGATACCAAAGGAGGAATTAACCCATGCTTAAGGGAGGATATGCCGGAAAAATCCTAGAAATAAACTTGACTGATGGGGATGTCAAGAAAGTTGAAACGGAAAATTACTTTGATTCTGATCTCTTTATAGGTGGAAAGGGACTTGCAGCCTACATCCTCTGGAAAGAGTTAAAGAAAAACGTGGACGCTTTCTCCGAAGAGAATATGCTGGTTTTCGCTACTGGACCGTTAACTGGCACTCTCTGCCCGGGCACCAGAATGTGCATAGCAACAAAGTCGCCGCTGACCGGGCTTTTCTGCGACTCTTACGTTGGAGGCCACTTGGGAGCGGAGTTAAAGTTTGCCGGATACGATGCTGTTGTGGTTCGTGGAAAAAGTGAGAAGCCAGTTTACCTTTGGATTTGCGATAATGACATTGAAATTTGCGACGCTAAGCATCTTTGGGGACTTGACACATTTAGAGTTGAAGATGCAATAAGGGAAGAAAGAGGAGACAGGGCCATAAGAGTTGCTTGTATAGGGCCTGCTGGCGAGAAACTCGTAAGATTTGCCCACATTAATACTGAGCGTTACCGTCAAGCTGGAAGAGGTGGAACTGGCGCAGTTATGGGTTCTAAAAACTTGAAGGCTCTAGCAGTAAGGGGAAACGGCTCCATACCCATTTACGATGTTGAGGAGTTCATTGGATTGGCTAAGGAAGCCCACAAGGCTGTTCTTGAAAATGAAACTGCAAAGGCGAGAAAACGTTGGGGAACTGCTCGAACAATAATTTTCACAAGCGACCAGAACTTGCTTCCAACTAGAAACTTTAGAGAGGCAACTTTTGAAGGGGCTGAACTGCTTTCAGCGGAAGTTCTTGAGAAAAAGTTCTGGATAAAACACAAAGCATGCCATAGCTGTCCAATCAACTGCGGAAAACTAGGCGTCGTCAGAACCGGGAAGTATACTGGAACAGTTGTTGAAGGAATAGAATACGAAACATTAGCCCTCATGGGAGCGAACTGTGGAATAAGCAACCACGAAGCAGTTGCCTATGCCAACATGCTATGTGACATGCTTGGATTAGACACCATTTCAACCGGCAACGTGATAGCCTTTGCCATGGAATGTTTTGAAAGGGGAATATTAACCGAAGAGGATACTGAAGGCCTAAAGCTTAACTTTGGAAATGAAGATGCAATGATAAAGCTTGTAAAGAAAATTGCGAAAAGAGAAGGTATAGGCAACTTGCTCGCTGAGGGAGTGAAAAGGTTTTCTGAAAGGTTAAATGTTCAAAGCAGAAGTTTTGCAATGCATGTGAAGGGACTTGAACTTCCAGGTTATGATGTAAGGGCTTCGCCGGGCATGGGCTTAGCTTACGTAACAGCCGATAGGGGCGGATGCCACACAAGAGCGTGGCCTATCTCCTATGAAATTTCAGGAAAAGCTCCAGACGGAACTGTCATTCAAAGATATTCAGTTGAGAAAAGGGCGTTAATTGTTAAAATGCAACAAGATGAAAACACGGCATGCGACACTCTCGTCGCTTGTTGGTTCTTGAAAGGCGCCGTTGGAAAAGAACGCTACGTTAAGATGCTGAATGCGGCAACTGGAATGAAATTGACAGTTAAAGAGTTTCTGGAAGTAGGAGAGAGAATATGGAATTTAGTCCGCATGTTTAACATCAGAGAAGGCCTAAAAATGGAGGAAGAAACCCTTCCTGACAGAGCCTTTAAAGACCCCATTCCTGAGGGAATTGCAGCTGGACAAAAGCTTAGAAGGGAACAGCTAGAAACCATGCTGGAAGAATACTACAAACTTAGAGGATGGGATGAAAAAGGGGTTCCAAGCAAAGAGAAATTAATGCAGCTTGGATTAAATTTTGTGATTTCGTAGAAAAGCTGGATATTTATATTAAATAAGTATTCTTTCTTCAGAACCTTTTTAATTTCCATAAGCAATTTTTCACTGGTCTAGTGGACGGAATCAATTATGAGATCAAAGAAAAAGAAAAACAGTGCTATTCGAGGATTCAAATTTGACTTTGATAATAAACTTCAAATTTTGGAGGGAATTGTTGGAGGAGTATCTCTTGCTTGGCTCGTTGCCTGTCTTCTTTCATGGATTTTAGAAATAGTTCCTTCAGAATGGCTGACAACGTTGACAACCCCTACGGCCTCTATAGCCATACTGCTAATGTTTCTGGGTTTCTGCTCGTTCTTTGCAATTTCAATAGCTTCTGCCTTGAGAGAGGGAAACTATGGCTTATATGCCATATCTTCCTTCAGCGCATTTTGGATGATTTTCATAATTCTATCCTACATTTACGGCATGAATACGCTTGCGGTTTTCTTCTTTAATGAGGGAATACTCTGCATGGTTCAAGTAATGATAGCCTACACCGTAGCGATTTATACACTTTCAGACATAGGCGCAATAAGCATAAAGAAAAGTGACTCCTACATAATAGGAGTAATACCGTTTATAGCACCGTTCATATTTTTGATAGTTGAAGAACAACTCTTCGGACAGCAAATCCAGTTTGGCGCTGTCATAGAACCTGTTCTTTGGGTGTTATCAGTAATTGTAGCAGCCCTTGTCGGCTATCTGCTTCACGCTGCGATGTCCAAACGGTAGAAGCTACTCCATCTTTAATTTTTCAAACATTTTCTCAAGGGTCCATCTTATACTTGATTTTAAATCTCGAATTCTCTCCTCATTCACATTTCTAATAATTATTTCCTTTATTACATCGCCTTCCTTTACAATGCTATAGGAAAATATTTTGTCAGGTGTGATTTCGCCTTGTCTAGCGGCTTCTCTGTCCTTTTCTTGCATTTTCAAGAAAACTCTTTCAATTAGAAACTGCCTAAATGGAGGAATATCATCTCTAAACTGTTTATCCTTCTCCATTACAACGTGGACAAAGTCTTCACCAACATACATTGTTGCCAACTTTTCTCCAGTAACGGTTTTCATTGGTATTTCAACTTTATATTCTGTTAAAATTTGGGGTTTTACTTCTTCCTTTACGCTTTTTAAAGCTGGAATTTCAACTTTTGATGGTTCTGGACGTTTAAATCCCTTTTCAAGAAGTATTATATCTAGAATTTCCATAAGGTCTTGAAGACTTTCAAGTTCTTGTTTAACTTCCTCTATTCTCCTTTCCAGTTGACTTCTAAAATTTACAAGTTTCTTTATCTTTGCCTCTTCGTTTTCTGTCATGCGTTTCCCGTAGAATTTTTGATTAAGTTACTTATCAAATCTTCGAAATTTACTTTAAGCTTTACCTGAAACTAGGAGTTTCTTTTTCTTTTTTCCCTCTTTGAAACTCGCTATGTGGGGAAATGGAACAACCTTCACGCCGAGCTCTTTAAGAAACATCTCAAACTCCTTGAAAACTTGGCTGTCAGTTTTATTTATCCTTAAACAAACATTTTTACCTTTGTATATTTCGCTAAGATCATAGATGGCGGTTTTCTTTAATATTTCATTGGTTGATAAAATTTTATCTAGCAAACTTTTGGGTAACGGATTTTTAAACAACCACGCAAAATATGCCGCGTCAACAACTCGGTAGTATAGGCCCTCCTTAACTATACATTTTCCAATAGAGAGTATTCTCTCAAAAGTTGAAGGATAAATTATTTTTGCCCACACGAACGTGTGATATTTTTCATCGGCAAAAACCCAATCATAGTTTTCTGAAGTCTTCCAACCTTTTGATGAGCACCTCAATTTAAAGAGATGAAGCAACTTCCAGGTTTCGGGAAATACCTGCATAATTTTAACCCTAATATTTTTCTAGAAAAATATTCTATGTTCGTAAGATTTAAATTTAATGCACATATTTAAGGCAAAAATTGTAGAAAAATATTTTATTTTTTTGAAAAATTGTAGTTTTTTTCTTATCTTAAATGTAATTTTTACATAGACCCTTTTAATTATTTTTCATTGTAAATCTGTCGGTTATCCAATTTATTTTCTACATTTTTTCGGCCAAAAATCATAAATTTGAAACAGAAGACTTTAGTCAAAAGGCTGGGGAAATGAAAGTTAAGAATGGAAATTTGCTACTTGATGACTTGGACATAGAAATACTGCGGTTGCTTAGAGAAAACGCCAAGTTAACTTATACAGAAATAGGGAGACGGCTTGGTGTTGCACATTCCACCATTTATGAAAGGATCAGAAAGCTGGAAAAGTACCGGGTAATAGAAAAATACACAATTATTGTTAATGCGAACAAGATTGGACGTAAATTCCTAACGGCGGTAATGACTGTTTATACCGACCCAAAAGAGAGCGAAAATGTTGCAAAAAAGCTTGCAGAGTATAAAAACGTTCTAGAAGTGTCAAACTCCATTTCTGAAGAACTCTTAATAATAGCCAAAGTAATCGCAGAAGACCAGGAAAAACTTCATTCCTTTATAGCAAATTCTGTTGCTCCATTGCCAGGAGTTCTAAGAATAAGAACTTCAATAATAACCAAGAAGTATAAGGAGGAGAGCTTTCCCCTCTAACTACGAAACTGCTAGAATGATAAGTCGATTTAAATAAAAGATTTATAAATTGTGTAATATACAATGTATTCAGAATTAAGAGTTATCAGCTAAACTAGGGGACCGATCAAATATTGAGAAAAGTTCCGAGGGAAAAGGCCTTCTATTTCTTCACGTCCATAGGCAATTATATTGGAGAGAAGGCTTCCTCGATTGAAGAGTTCTTAGAGAAAATAAAGGAAACTGACATAAAATCTTTAGAATTTCACATTTCACGTGGAGATTTCGAAAACTGGTTTAGAGATGTTTGGGGATTCAAAAATCTGGCGGAAAAAATTGGGTATATCAGAAAAATGAAAGTTAAGGGAGAAGATTTACGTCTCCAACTTTACAATGTTTTAGTTGAACATTTAAAAGCTGAAAAAAGAGAAGTTTAGTTTTGTCTTTTCCTTCTTTTTATGACAAGGTAGAATGCCATGGCTAGGAAAACTAATGGGAACATTAAGAATGCATCGTAAAATGGTGAGGGTAACTCGGAGTCGGAGATGCTTATTGGAAAGACAGGCCCCCAACTGTAGGCGTTCTCACCGTAACTTTAGCTGCTGAAGATTGCGCCTCATTATGCACAGAATCAGTAACTACAACACATATGTAGTAGATTCCGGATTCTGTGCCTCTGAACGTCCAAGTGCTTGAATTTGCCCCTGGAATTGGATTTCCATTTAAGTACCATTGGTAACTGTATGGTGGTCTGCCTTCGGGCGGTAAAGTACTAAATGTGACTGATTCTCCCAGATTTATTGTGGCTGAAGGAGGACTTATCGAGACTGAAAGTGAGGGCAGATACTCAAAGAAAGCTTTTAATTCGTAATTATTGTCCATGGTAACTTCAACAGTTGATTGGTCGCTATAGAAGGTTCCGTTTAGTTCCCAGTGGTCAAATTTGTAGTTCTCTTCTGGGATGGCTGTAACAGAAACTATTGTGCCTTCATCATAGGTATAGCTTCCAGGAGGAGGATCAGTTGTGCCGCCTGTCGTCGTAACTATTGTTAATGTGTACTGAGGAGTTATAGCTGTATAATGAGCAGTCGCCACATGAGGCGCGTCCATGGTTACCATCATCGGATTTACGCCAGCTCCCTGCGAGACGCCGTCAACATCCCAGTAGTCAAATCTATACCTAATATTGTTGGCTGGTCCGGCAACTAAGTCGGGTGCTGTCAAGTTAACATAGGTAGAAGCATTATACCAGCCCTCACCGGGTATAGTTACTATTCCTTCAGGGTCAGTTTTTACGGTTAGATAATATTTTGGAGGCGGCGGTGCTACAGTTACTTCAAAATGGCAAGTATCCACGTAGTGATATTCGCATGTTCCACATGCATCTGAGGCTTCTCTAACATGAAGCTTCCAAGAGCCAGTCTCTGCATCTGATGGCAAAGTGTAGCTTCCAGTTAGAGTTTCTACACCGGTGGTCCAGTCATCAACATAAATTTTGTTTCCGGAGGGAGTTTTGAACATAAACCTGTAATATCTATTGGGTTTCAGGCCTATGGCCTTGAAATAAATAGTTTCTCCTTGATTAAAAGAGGTAACAAGGTTGTTGTAGGTTGAATCAGTTGTCCAAACCATTTTACCTACATAAACATGTTTTGTCCTCTTAGCCACCCCGTCTTCATAAAGTTTTACAGTCCACCATCCAACTGGTATTGACATTCGAAATATCCAAATTCATCAGCATTAGCTATAATTATGTCAGAATTTAAATCAGGCCTAACAACAGTTACGTTAACCTGACTGAATGGAGTGAAACCATACCCGAAGATTCGAGCTGTCTCATCCGGGAAGTAATCTTTTTGTCGCTCCATAAAACCGCTGAGGATTCGCTGGCAACATTAAAATTAAACATAGCCGGAAAATTTAATAGAACCAAAATTAAGAATAACACACCAACATAGCAGAATTTTTTCAAAGCTCCCTCTCCCTTCGCAATAAACCTTACGTTCAATTCAAATTTAAAATTTCCGGAATAATCTTCTATAACCTAAGTTTATTATAAAAAGATACCCATTAAAGATTAAAGGTTGATTAATCAGGAATATATAAAAGGATTCCTTAACAGTAATTAACTTTTGAATTAGAGAAAAAGGTTTAAGGTTTTCTGCTTCATTTGGATAAAATTTTAATTCAGCCCATGTAGATTTATCTGTTAAGTCCTTTACTGCCTCATTAACTGTTTTATTCTCGATAAAGAACCGTCTTAAAAGCTGAAGAGTTGCATTATCGGTAGCTTCCGGTGTAACTTCACGTGTCCATCCAATGAATACGCTTGCTCCTTTCTCGATAAATGCTTCAGCTAAAGCAGTAGTTTTAAACTTTCACATCCCATAGCAATAATTACAGAATCATGGAATTTTTCTGAGAAATCCCTGATAAAACTAGGGCCTACAGCAATAAAGCATTCTCCAGTTGTAGGTATACATGCGTTCCCAAGGTAATTTTTATTTTTTCCAAGATACTGAGAGTACTTTCCTATTTTCTGAATGTTCTCAGAAGTGAATAAGTAGGTATCATCACCAAGCATACCTGAGTGAACCCTTAAAATAACAATCAGATATGAACCAAGATTTTTATAAAGATTCACAGTAACTTCCTCTAGGTAGAAGTAGTCAACTTCCATTCCTACTTCATTTAGGATTTTTGTAGCATTCTCTACAAAATCTTTATTAGAAGAGGCTTCAGGCATTAAAGCCAAATTATCAACGATAACGGCCTTAGGTTGAACTGAACTGTTCTGAAGAAGCATAAAAACGGCTACCGCAGCAACTATAATGACTACTAGGATGAACAAAGCCAAAATTATGAGCTTTCTACTCATTTAATACGCCTAAAATATCTGAAGGAAAACAACAAATCTAAGTTTTACTCCTAATCTCTTCACTTTTGAGATATAATCTGTGGGAGATTATTGTAATGATGATTATATAGGCGATTATCCAAGACATGGATAACAATCCGCCATAAATATCATGAAAAACCTTGGCTGCGTTACTTCCTTGCTCAATTGTTATAAGGTATATTAAGACTATTCGAAACGCATTAACAGTATAGGCTCCCACAGCCCCTACAGAATAAATAATCGCCTTTTTCCTAAAAGACAGCGGTAAATCCCTTAAGAAGAAAATTACCGTAAAAGTATAGATAAGCAACCCTTGAATACCAGCACAAGGCCAGCCTATCCCATAAAGACAAACCAACCGATTATCCTTAAAAAGCGCAAGCGCAGGGGTTCCCCTATATTCACTGATAATACTCGTTTCATAACCCATTAAATTCAAAATTTGAGCCGCAAACGAAGTTGTAAAAGGAACTAAAGCCTGAAAAGGCGTAAAAGCTCCATACGGATATAAAGTATCAATTAAATAAATAATGCCTATCAAAAAAAGAAATGAATGCGAAACTAGAAAGTTTGCCGAACCTTTAACCCCATAAAGAACTAGCGCCGAAAAAAGAAAAAGAATTGAAAGACAAACATATTCAACAGATAAAGGCCAACTAGCAATTAAAGGAATTTCAAGTTGAACCCCATAATCGATTACAGTTTGTTTTAAACCTAAAAAATGAAACCAAATAACAAAAAATGTTGGAAAAACAAAAAGAAAAATTTTTAGAAAAGAAAACTTTTCAAAGTTTACTCTGATTTTACTCCAATTCCAAAAAACTTCAAGAAGAAAAAGCCAAACGAAAAAAAGGTAGTAGGCTCTTCCCTTCCAAGTATAGTTAAACGAGTTAAAATCCACGAGAAGCAAAATGATTATCGGCGTTAAAATAGAGGCTATATGCATAAACTTCAACGTTGCTTTTCTTCTACTCACCATTACTGCCCCTTTGATGTAACGATTATATGAGGATAAACATTTTTAACGATATTATCCTTTTGCCTCTTAAAATTCAAAATACTAATCCGATTTAATCCCTTCTCGCAATATTATAGATTAAGGAATAGTCATTAAAGACTTTTTTATAAAGGATTAATGTGATGACCAGAAAAATAAGTACTAAACTAGGAGTTGCTTTAGTACTTTTAATAGTTGCTCTAGTAGGTTTTATAGGCCAATCTTTCGAGGAAAATTTTGAAACTTCTGGACTTGTCATAGATGCATACACTCAGAAAACACGTTTAATGGAAAAGGAATAAATCAACCAAGCGATCCATTTTCACCAAATGATGAAGTTGTTGTTTATGTGAAAGTAACTTACAACGATTACCCCTGTGTAGGTCTCTTCGTTACTTTTTCCGTTTTTCCTCCAGATAGAGACAGACCCTTTATACGTTCAAACCAGACGAATGAGGAGGGTATAGCAACATGTAGTTTTAGAGCTCATCCGGATTCTTTTGGAAAATGGATAATAAATGCCACAACTAGTATCGGAGAAAAGCCCTTTGCTTACGATATATTAACCTTTGAAGTTACATGGATTGTAAATATAACAGAAATTGAAACTTTGGATGAAAACTTTCATCTGAAAAACATATTTTTAAATGAGGAACCCTTGAATATTAAACTATTTTTAAAAAATGCGGCATTTAGTCCTCAAAACGTTACAATTTCAGCGGTAATTTTGGATTCGGCTGAAAGATGCATAATAAACATTGTAGATACTGCTAAAGTTTTCCACGGGGATAATGTCATATTCCTTGAGAAAAAATTGTGCCATAATGGCGTTACTAGGAGAAGCCTTACTTACTGTTAACATTTATAACCGTCCACCTGAATTAGGCGGAAAACTTTACTGTCCTTCAGTCTCTAAGACCTTTAAAATAGGTTTAGTCGATCTAGCTATAGTAGAGTTCAAAGTTTCTCCCTTGCAAGTTAAAAGGGGCGAACAGTTAAAATTAACGGTAAAGGTTAAAAATGAAGGAGAATTCACTCAGGCTTTTGACTTACATATTTATATAAACGAATCATTGGTTAGGATACTTCCAGTTAAGGAATTAGAAGCCGACTCTCAAAAAGTTATATTCTCAACTTTAGAAACTTTAAATACGTCAGAGGGGTCGTACCTAATTAAGGCTTACATCCCACCGCTACCCGGCGAAACTGATATTTCAGATAATGAAAGAACCGTCTCCATAAACGTGCTTCAAGCTAAACCCTCGCCACCCTTCGCCTGGAATCTTTTCCTTTTACTGTTAATAATAATTCTTTTATTAGCTATTTCCATAACTCTCTTAATCTTGTTAAAGAAAAGAAAAAGGAAAGAAGGTGAAAGCGGGCATTTAACAGCTTTGGTTCAGTTATCGGTATGAGTTAATTTTTAATTTGGTGCGGCCGCCGGGATTTGAACCCGGGTCATCGGCTCGGGAGGCCGGCGTCCTGCCAGGCTAGACTACGGCCGCGACTTGTTTAATTTTTATTTTCAGTCCGTTTGTTCTTCTCATAATTTTTATGCGTTTTGTTATCGTAAAGTTAATAGGTTAGGTTTTCATCATGCATGCTAGCATTTGGTAGAAGCTTGGATGGAAGAAAAATGCCAAAGTTTCGTCATACCTCAGAGATACTTAAGCTGATGGGTAAGAAAGAGGATATTCGCAATATTGGAATTATTGCGCATATTGACCATGGGAAGACTACTATGACTGATTCTCTTTTGGCTGAGGCTGGATTGCTTTCGCCTAAAATTGCTGGTGAGGCAAGAGCCCTTGACTATCTGGAAGAGGAGCAGAAAAGAGGGATAACAATAAAAACGGCTAACATTTCGCTTTTACATGAAATTGAGGGAAGACCGTACGTTATTAACCTAATTGACACTCCTGGCCATGTGGACTTCACTGGGAAGGTTACACGGGCTTTGAGGGCCATAGATGGATGCGTGGTTGTAGTTGACGCTGTAGAAGAGGTTATGGTTCAAACGGAAACGGTTACGCGTCAAGCCCTAAATGAGAGGGTTAGGCCTGTTCTCTTTATAAATAAAGTTGACAGGCTTATTAGGGAGTTGAAGCTTAGCCCTGAAGAGACCCAGAAAAAGCTTGCAAGGATAATAAGGGACTTCAACAACCTAATTGAGCTCTATGGAGAACCGGAATTTAAGGATAAATGGAAGGTTGACCCGGCTAAAGGAACTGTAGCCTTCGGTTCAGCCCTGCACCGTTGGGGTTTCACAGTAGACATAGCGCAGAAGAAGGGAATTAAATTTAAGGACATTGTTAACGCCTATCGGAAAGACGAATGGAAAGCCTTACAGCAGCTTCTTCCACTGCATGTGGCCATACTGGACATGGTTGTTAAGAATCTACCAAACCCGATTGAAGCGCAAAGATACCGTGTTCCCAAAGTTTGGAAGGGTGATATAAACTCCGAAGTTGGTCAAGCTATGCTTAACTGCGACGATAATGGGCCGACGGTAATGTGTATTACGATGGCTCAGATGGATCCGCATGCAGGCTTAGTTGCGACTGGAAGGTTGTTTTCTGGTTCAATTCGGGAGGGAGACCAAGTATATCTTGTTGGCGCTCGGAAAGAGTACAGAGTGCAGCAGGTTTCCATGTATATGGGTGCGTTCCGCGAGGTTGTTGACGAAATAGTTGCGGGTAACATTGCAGCTTTGCTTGGGCTTGACTTGGCGAGAGCTGGAGAAACATTGGTTGATGCATCCCATAAAGAGGGAATGATACCTTTTGAACGTATCAAATATGTTTCTGAACCAGTCATAACCATAGCTCTTGAACCTAAAAACCCAATGGATTTACCTAGGCTTGTTGACGCAATGCATAGACTTTCAATTGAAGACCCAAACCTCGTTACCACAATCAACAAGGAAACCGGAGAATACTTGCTCAGCGGAATGGGCGAACTACACTTAGAGATAGCTGTTAAATTCCTCAGGGAATATGGAGGAGGACTTGACATAGTAACTTCCCAGCCAATAGTCGTCTACAGAGAAAGCGTTCAAACACAAGGGATAGTTGCAATGGCAAAAAGTCCCAACAAGCATAATAGGTTCTGGATTCAAGTTGAACCCTTAGATGAGAAAGTTATCCAAATGATTGAAAAGGGTGAAATAGCCGAAGACATGGGAAGGAAAGAGATTGGAAACATCCTTTATCGTGAATGCGGATGGCCAGTTGAAGAAGCTAGAAACGTTTGGGCAATAGAAGAACACAAGAACATTCTAATAGACCTAACCAAGGGAATTCAATATTTACGTGAAGCAAGAGACATGATAATTTCAGGCTTCAGATGGGCATGTGAAACTGGGCCCCTCTGCGAAGAACCAATAAGAGGGGTAAAAGTCAAACTCATGGACGCACAACTGCACGAGGATCCGGTTCATAGAGGGCCAGCCCAAATAATGCCTGCTACGCGAAGGGCAATTTTAGGTTCCTTCCTAACAGCAAAGCCAGTTCTGCTAGAGCCGGTATACAAAATTGGAGTTTCCGTTCCAGCTCAGTGGGTGGGCGAAGTGACAAGTCTGATAACACGTAAACGCGGAAGGATAGTAGCCTCAGAATCGAAGGGCGCTTTAACAATGATAGCTGGCTACATACCAGTCGCAGAAACTTTCGGGCTTTCAGCTGAGATGCGGTCTGCAACTTCAGGCCACGCCTTCTGGCAGTGCACATTTGACCACTGGGAAAAGGTTCCAGAAAATCTCGCATTGGACGTAATAATGAAGATTAGGGAAAGAAAAGGGCTGCCAAAAGAGATACCAAAACCGCAAAGATTCATAGATGAAGCCTAACTGAACTCAAATATTTTCTAAAATTTTAATCTTTCAAATTTTGTGTCGTCTCCTTAAATGTAAACATTCTTTAAGCAAAAGGATGAATAATTAGCTGGAATGTCAAGTGCGGACGTTGCCGTAAGTCTTTACCTAAAACTGCATCCATTAGACATTAGCATACTTAAGGCGATAGAACTTTTAATGGCAAAGCATGAATATGTGCCAGAAGTGTTGATAGCGAAAAAAGCCAAAATAAGCCTTGAAGAAGCTCAGCATCGTTTGCAGCATTTAAGCAAAAACCGTTTAATTAGAAAATGGAAAGGAGCCTACACTGGGTATGTCCTAAACATGGCTGGATACGACGTTCTAGCGATAAACGCCTTTGTAAAAGCAAATGTCCTCGAAGCTTTCGGAAAACCGTTAGGAATAGGGAAAGAGGCAGACGTGTACGATGCGTTAACTCCAGAAGGCCAAAGAGTAGCTGTAAAATTTCACAGACTTGGAAGAACAAGCTTCCGCCAAACTAGGCGTAAAAGAGATTACGTAGCTGAAAGATTTCACATAAGCTGGCTATATCAATCTAGACTGGCAGCCACAAAGGAGTTTCAAGCATTAAAGCTTCTTTATCCAGAAAAAGTGGCTGTTCCAAAGCCGATGAAACATAATAGACATGCAATAGTCATGAGCATGATAGAAGGAGCGGAACTCTATAGATACCGAGACATACCTGACCCGAAGCATGTCTTCATGGAAATTCTGGAAAACGTCAGAAAAGCCTACTTGAAGGCAGGCGTAATCCACGCAGACTTAAGTGAATACAATGTTATCCTTCAACCAGACATGCATATTCTGATAATAGATTGGCCTCAATACGTGAGGAATAATCATCCTAATGCTGAACAACTGCTTAAAAGAGATTTGCGGAACATTTTAACTTTTTTCCGTAAAAAACGCCTTTTAAAAGCTAATCTGGATGAAGTTTTCGCGTATGTTACTGGCTTGAAAGATTCCGTGAATATCACTGAGGTTATATAGGTATTTCTATTTCTTTTGGGGCTTCTGGCTTCTCTCTTAGGGCTAGCCATAGTTTTTGTCTTTCCTTTTTTCTCCAACTGAGTCTTGGCTTGTCTCTATTGTTTTCTTCCCATTTTCTTATTAGGCTGGTTATTTCATGGGGTTTGTAGCCTACCTCTTTGGTGATGCGTGCTAGTAGGTGCGGTGGAGACTTTAGTGTAACTTGTTCTGTGTAGGGTATTGCGAAGTTGAACATGAAGTCTCGGTAGATTTCTTTTTTATCGCATTCTAGCATGGAGTTCCAAGCGTTTATTAATACGATGGTTCCTCTAACTCCTCCTGCCTCTGAGCAGTAAACACGGACATACCCATAGAGTTTTGACTTCATTCTGTAGGAAGTTGTTTTGATTGTCTTCTGTCTGTGGTTATCACTCTTAGGGCTGGGCGTTTTATGAGTTCTCGTGTTTTGCGTCTTCGGTATGTTGTGGTTGTGCAGAATCCTTCTGTTATTAGCATGTCGGCGACGAAATGTTCTTCTCTGAGAGTCCATTTTGGAATTATGCTTGTTCCTGCTTCTAATCTTAGTGCGTAGGCTTCTACAGTTCCAAGTGTTTCTGGCATCTGGTCTCCTCGAATTGGTGTTTGGCATGTTGGGCAGAAACTCCAGCCTGCTGGGATTTCGGAACCGCAGACCCTACATTTCAACTCCTAACTCCTTCATTATAATGTTCCATAACTCCCTTATTCCAGAGCGGGCTAGCTCCCTCATCTTATGCTTAAAATCCTCGCTAGCCAAGACATGGGGCAACTCGTTCATAATATAATGGCTTACTTCCTTAGTTAGTTCATGTTTCATGATTTTGGCTCCGAGAT